>ENA-OWZO01000083-OWZO01000083.1-human-gut-metagenome-genome-assembly--contig:-NODE-83-length-83818-cov-15.443812_pt1 | contig 83818 bp, 75 predicted proteins | sample MGYA00249260_ERZ652115 | MGnify/ENA primary metagenome ERZ652115 (study PRJEB26925, sample SAMN05827127) | human gut metagenome | biome: ENVO:2100002; feature: ENVO:00000062; material: ENVO:00002003...
TATCAAAAAATCCGGACAGGGTGTTCATAATTTATTCATTCATGCGTTTGTCGTGACCATTTCACACGCTGCCCGGCTTGAAATGAAAGGAGATAGACACATGCCAACTTACAAAGACGAAAAGACCGGCACATGGTTCGTAAAATGTTACTATACCGATTACATGGGGAATAAGAAACAGAAGAAAAAGAGAGGATTTGCACGTCAGAAAGATGCTAAGGAATGGGAATACAGTTTCCTCAGCTCCCTGCAGTATGATTCAGACACTACTTTCGGGAGTGTCTCTAATGACTTCATAGAGGAAAATACGCCTAGAAGACGAAAGACAACGATTAGAAGCTATAATATTGCCCTTAAGCATATTTTGCCCACATTTAAGGATATACCGCTCTCAGAGATTAATGAGAAGATGATTATCCTGTGGCAAAATGAACTGTTAAACACGGAACTTTCAGAGGTATACATCAATAAAATTGATACCATGTTCCACACAATATATAAATATGGGGCAAAACGCTGTGGACTACGCTCCAATCCATTTGACGGCATAGAGAAGATTGGAAAAGCAAGCAACAAATCACTGCACTTTTGGACGCATGAACAGTATAATGCGTTCATACCATACATTGAGCAGCCTACTACACGAATGGCTTTTCAAGTGCTTTACTACTGCGGTATTCGTATAGGCGAGTTATTCGCCCTCACAGCCGGAGATATTGACTTAGATGAACAAATCATGCATATTACCAAATCATTGCAGAGAATGGAGCGTCAGGACGTTATAACCCCACCAAAAACACGCAAAGGAATAAGGGATATAACCTTACCTAATTTTCTTGTGAAAGAACTTGAAAATTACATGTCAATGATATATGATTGTAACGGCGAAACTAGGTTGTTTGAAATTTCCAAGCAATCGCTATATTATCCAATGAAAAAATATTCAGAGATTGCCAGAGTTCCGCGAATACGCATACATGACATAAGACATTCTCACGTTGCCTTGTTGATTGAAAAGGGTGTTTCTCCGCTCGCTATCGCTGAAAGACTCGGGCATGATGATATAAAGATTACGCTCGGAACTTATGGGCATTTATACCCAAATAAACAACGAGAGATTGCGGACCTCTTGAATACTTTATAATAAAATAGTACCGTTTCAGTACCAAGAAGTATTAACAATCCCTCAGCAACCTTGATTTTAAGCCAAAAATATAAAGAGTGTTCGCGACCTTCCACTCGTAAAACAAAACTTTTGAAAACCGTATATTTATTATTGTTTATTGAAGTATATTAGCCTTTGAAATCGTTGATTTCTATGGCTTTTCTTTTTATCTCGGTTTATTATTTTATATGCAATCTCGGGCATTTTTCGGACAAAAAAAGAGCAGGTCTCCCCACTCTTAAAATACATTTGCTATCTTCTCCATTTCCTCTGCCTTTGTATCCGGCAATACGTGACTATACAGATCCATTGTCATGGCAAGAGAACTGTGGCCGAGAATTGTTTTTAATACTTGTGGTTGCATTCCTGCCTCTATTGCTCTTGTAGCAAATGTATGGCGGAATATATGCGGTGTAATTCTGTCAAACTCATATCCTGCTGCCCTTATTCGTTTTATTATGCGTTCAATCTCTGCCTGTACTCTTTCTCTGCTTAATGGCTCCCCTTTTTCATTGCAGAATAAATACCTGTCCATTTTCTCCACTTTAAATCCCCAGTATTTTTTCTGAGCATCTAATAATTGTACTGTGGCAGCAGTCAACGGAATATCTCGTTTAGAGGTTCTTGTCTTTGGCGTATCTTCCATGTAGCCTTGTCCCTCGATATACTTCAATGTCCTCTGCACATGTATAACATTATTCTTCCTGTCGATATCTGTATATTTCAACCCCCTCATTTCACCATTTCTCATTCCAGTGCGAAGCATTACCGCAAAAAAATTATACAGATAGCTTTCTTTTGCGTACTCCATAAATAGTGCCTGCTGCTCTTTTGTCATTGCCTGTCTTACCTTTTTTCCCGTTTGACGTGGAAGTTCCGCCAATTTAACCGGATTCCGCTCTATCAGTCCATTCCTTAATGCCTGTTGAAAACAACCATTCAATACTGCCGATACAATCTTGATACTCGAAAGAGCATATCCCTCTTTTACAAGATCATTGTATAGCTTTTGGATATGTTCACCACGAATATCTGTAATGCACTTACCCCCTAACCTGTCCCGAATAATACTCTCATAATATTTCTGATAGTTGTTATATGTACCAATTTTTACACGATTCTTTTTATACTCTTCCAACCATGTTTTATGCCAGTCAGAAAGTGTGATTTTCTTTTTCTCAACAAAAACTCCATGCTCTAACTTATATTTTAACTCTGTCATTTTCTTCTGTGTCTCTGTTATAGTTTTACCATGCACACTATACTCTTTATACTGATATGTAAATCTTCCCTCAAACCTATTACTTCTTTGTCTGATTCCCTTTGGTAACTTTCTTCCTCTTTTATCAACTGCCATATTTGCTCCTTCCTCTGCTGATTGGCAGCAGTTTGGTATTGCAAAAAGACTATATGACGTTATATAATCATGATAGCCCTTTGCATTGGTGTGTATTGGGTTATGCTTATTTTCGCCCTGTAGTGTTGCCGCACTATGGGGCTTTTCTCTTTTTAGGGTGTCTTGAATGTCTTGATACTTCCAATAATTCAAAAGTCATTTACTATTACTCTCTAAAAAGTTAGGTTTTGTTAGGTTTTATCTCTCCTTTCTCTCTGAATGTAGGTATTGCATATTCCTTTCAAATAACTACAATCCCCATTCACTTTTCAACTGATTCAATAACTGCATTTGCTTAGAAGTATCTGTATCAGGATTTACATCCGGGTGGAATTTCTTTGATAATATTCTGTAAAACTGCTTTAATGTTTCCTTATCCTCTTCACTGTTGGTATTGGATAAAGAATTTCCATAACTACCGCCCGAACTATGCTGGTCGTAGTTACTGTAATATTTTTCGTAATACCTACGGCTTTCCTTTTCATATCGCTGTCTTGCTTCATAATCGGCTTCTATCTTCTTTAAATACTCCGGCTTCTGCAACACACCGAATACATCATAGCACTTGTCATATTCATTCCCTGATACTCCGTATTTTGTATTGAACTCCACTTTATTCGCTGCGTACAAAGTAGTGATCCTCTCATGCTCTTCATGTGTCCTATACTCCTCTGTCTGCTTAAATTCCTCTACAATTCTCTCCTGTAGGGACTGGAGCTTCTTCTCAATCAGATTATATATATCATCCTCTGGACAATTCAGCTCCCTGGCAGCAGCTTCTATCTTGTTATTTCCCCATTCATACAGAGAAAACCATTCTGTCGCAATATCATAGTAATCTGCTGTACAGATCACTAACTGCCTTTTCTTTGCTTTCCCATTCTCCCTGTAGCTTTCATGAATACTGATCCGATATGCTTTCTTAATATCTCTCTCAAAGCACTCATCACTGTATGTATACCAGTAATGACTTTCATCCTGCCCTTGAATGGACATCTGCATGTATTCTGATTTCAGTTCCTTCGGGTATCCATTTTGATTTTTTCTCTTCTTCGAAACTTCTTGAATTACGCAATACAATCTTTCTCGCCTCCTTTCCTGCTGCCGCCGGTTTCCGGGTTGGTAGCACCATTCACCGGAAGGCAGTTATTTATTCAGAATATTGCAATATGTACATATCTCCGTGTATGTTAAACCGTCCTATTTCTTCGTTTTTAGCTGGTAAATCGTGCCGATCAGATACAAGTGACCCCCGCACAGACATTTCTTCCGTTCTGCTGTAGCTTGGTACTTTCTTCCGCAGCATAAACATTTCTTGTATGTGTTAATTGGTTTCACTGACTGCACCTGCCTTTCTTCTTGAACGCTCCATCCTTTTTCCTTGAATGATGCCGTAAGTATACGCTTTCCACATGTGAAACCGTTCATCTGAAAAATCATACTTCTTGATAATGCCATCAAAAACATTCACCGGATAGTCAGCATATTTTTCTTTCTGATTTCCTAACATCTTCATGATTTTCTCAACCCTACGTATTTCTATCAATTTATCTAAAAGGCAAACTGTTTGATAATGCGGAGTATCTTTTGACTTTTCCCGGAAATTGGCACGCTTTTCGTCTGTAGTAGATAAATACTTTTCACACATTGCAAGATATAAGTCATAGCACTCATTATCTTTGTTTAGTACTAGTGCATTATCTTCTCTGTCAACAAAAGCTGTTAATAAAGAAATCGGTTTCCCATCATTCCATAACTGTAAAAAACTCTGTACTTGTTCTAATGTCAAATCCCCGATACTACATGATTTTATGTTTAGTTCCTTGTTAATTACTTTGTATCCTGCAATGCCTTCATTGCCATTTATCTGCTCTGTTTCCATTTTCTCCATTGGTATCAATCCTTCCTATTGCGAAAGGGCAGCAGGCATGATATACTCTACTCAACCCTTTCAGTGTATGTTTGTGGGTTACTTCCCCTGTCAGCGTTGGTAGCACTGACAAGGGATTTTTCTTTATACGATTGAAAAACGTCTGCTTTCCGTCTTTTTCATGTACTGCTCATATAATTTCTTATGCTCCTGTTCAAAACGCTTTCCATCAAATCTGTTTGTGATAACCTTAGTAAGTCTTATGATAAAATTCCCTGTCTTGATTTCCTCTACACATTTATGCTCCATATCTGCCTTAATCTCAGCTTTCAGCTTGTCCATTTCATTCTCAATGGATTTCTTCTGATCTTCCAATGCTTTCAGTTTGTTTATTCTGTTTTCCAATGCTTTGTTTCCCATTGTTCCATCTCCTTTTCTTATTTTCAGAGTAGCCCCGGCAGGCTTTAAAGTATCTAAGGTATCTCGACCGTCTCAATATCCCCTTATCCTGTTTCCCGGTGTTCTGTGAGTGTCTCCGGTACGCTCTCGCCACTTCGTTTTCACTCTTCGCTGTTCTCTTAACTTGATTATAGTATACAGCATTTACTTAACGTTGTCAATCATTTAATTTATCATTTTCTAAATATTTTTAACTATTTGATTGATTTTATAAAGCATTTAATGTATATTATATATAGGAGGTGAACACATTGACAATAGAACAAAAAATAAATATGGCTCTATCATACAAAGCAATAAGTCAAGCTGAACTCGCACGAAAAATAGGTACAACACCATCAAATCTGAATCAAAAAGTAAAGAGAAATACTCTCACAAAAGAAGAACTCGAAAAAATTGCCCAAGTTCTTGGAGGACAATGGCGAGCCGAATTTGAGTTCCCTGATGGAACAATAATTTAATTTATATCGGTTAAAGGAGAATTTATGGACATTTCAAAGAAATATATCATTGAATTAAATAAGATAAGCAATCTTTTAGTTGACTTGGAAAACGGACGCATATATGAGATTACTCATACTCCAGGTACTCCATCTTATGCCACCCTTGCACAACATTTGCGTGACAGCATTAGTGAACTTCTTTATAAAATTGAGACAGATGAGCCTAGCATTGCTGAAAAAGTAGCAGTTATAGAACACAAACTCTAATCACTATTTCAACTGCTGCCACTTGCAGAATCTATTAAGATGTGCTATATTGAAGATACAAAAAGAACAACCGCCAAAGTGGTTGACCAATAAGTTAAGTATGAAAGCCGCCCTTACTCGCCAAAGTACAAGGGCGGTTTTGCTTATGCTTTAAACTGCTAGTGACAAATCAAATAAACGAATGTCAGCAATGAGAGGATAAACATTCCAAAAGCCATGAGGTCTTTGAAATCAAAATGTTTCTTATCCATCAGCACCACCCCCATTCTATATAGAATAGAGGTCAGCCACCCTGTAACACGGTTATTCTAATGTGAGTGTATCATATCGATGCTGAAATTTCAATTGACTGCTGCCACTTTGCTAATTTAGAATGAACATTACATGATTTGAACAACTTAAATCCTCATAATATGATTTTTATAACTAAACAAATTTCTCTTTATGATGATGAATATAAGCATTTCCAGTATTGTATACAAATTCGATACCTTTAGTCTCCTTATCATTCTTCTCCAAAATCAATATTATGGTAATTGGAGTAATCACATTTTCGCATATAAAATCAATATCCATTCCTATAGTCGGACTTTTTAACTCCCGAAAAAGTTCCATAACGTAATCTTCCACTTTTAAAATTCCAAAAGAAAGCTTCACTTTGCTTTTATCTTTATATTGAAATTGAATCATCGGCTTTTTATCATCAAATTCCATATTCAGCTCTTTCTTGGATCCACAAATTGATTCGTCACGAATACTCATATACTTTAAAATAATACTTGAAAATCTAATATTAGATAGCACATTAATTTCAGTTTGAAACATCAATGACATTTCTTTCTTTACACTAGGAGTACATATTTCAATTCGTTCTCCGGCGTCCATAGATATAAAAGTTCTATTTTCCAACAATCTTGTTCTATTTTCTGATTTTCTATTTTGTATATAAACGATTATACTAAGAGAAAATGTTGCACAAAAAGTCATAACAGTCCCTAAATACGCAATCATATTTCCCGGGGGAATAACAAACTCCCAAAAACTACATAATGCTGGAATTTTATAAATACAATGTATAATTAATGGGGGACCTATTGATAAAATCAAAAACACAAGAACAACGCATCTAACTGGATATTTTTTTAACATATCTATCAACCTCTTCATAACAGCTCTCCTTTCTAACCAAACAAAAAAATTATATCATTCCCATATTCAATTACCAATGTACCACATTCTTTACATATTTTCATCTAAAAACCAATTTTAACCCTTTACCATAACATTTCCTCACTGAATGGATAAAAATTGAAAATCAGTCGATTTCGTTCCCTATAGTAGCAGTGTCAAAATTATTTCTGTTAAGTCTACTTACCATCTCTTTTTTCTGTTCCTCTGTAAACTGTTTCGGTGGATTAATTCTAATCCAACCAACCGGAACCCTTGCCACGACACTACCATCTGCATTCTCTGCAATGATTCTACATTCTTCCGGTCTGTTCCTGGCCAACTTCATTACCCTTGTAATCGTTCGCCCTTGCGTGAGACTGAGCGTTGCTGTTTTTCCACCTCTTAGCCATTCAATCACGTTTTCATTGTCATAATGATCCGGCAGAGCAATTTTTCTTGTACTACATTTTACAACATGTGCCAGTCTCTCCAGTGTGGATACCTCCAAATACTCATTTTCAAATATCCAGTCCAATGTCTGAACTGTGATACCCGTCATTCTCTCAATATCTGCTTTCTCAATATTCTGTTGTTTCATCATCTCTTTTATTTGTTTACGTTCAATCTCATCTATGTATCTCTCCTTTTCTGTTGTTGTAATGGCAGCAGTCCTTTTTTAAGGGCTCGCATTTGTAACCATGCCTTTTTAGGGGCTCCGAAATCTCCGAATGCTCTCTTTTTAGGGTGTCGGAAATGTCTTGATACTCTTTTAGGGCGTTAGAAATGTTAGGTTTTGTCGGGTTTGCACCTTAACATCTCTTAACATTTTTAGAAAATCCGAGTATTTCCGAGTATACGTTTTAAACCTTAGCATTTGTTAGCATTTTCAACGTTAACATTTCCCCTTGCATTTTAATTATTCGTGTTTGTTTTTACAGTTTTGTTTTATTTGGTAACGTTACTGGATTTTTCTAAACCTGTATTATCCATACCCTAGCATCTCCTTGATTCTTGCGTTTTCTGCCAGCACCTGATTCACCTCTCTCATAATCCGTTCATGCTCCTCTTCCCATTCCATTTCTCTTAATGCCTCACGCTCTACCTCACTCATCCACGTTCTTTGGAAATTCTCCACACCCACATGCTGATAGCTGTGTGCTGCCAAATACTCCTCATAGTATGCCTTGAACGCTCTGCATCTGTGCGGTAGTCTGAGCGTTCTCATCGCCTTGCTTTCCAAATTCTGCACCGCACCTGCAGCAATACCAAGAGCCTCTCCTGTATCTTTCCTGGTCATGCTCTGCTGGTATCTTCTCCTGATGACCTCTGACTGCTCCTTTGGCAGTTGATCAACCGCAATCCACAATTCTCTCTTCATGGCAGCAATATCTAATCTTTCAGCAACATCTGCCTCTATATCCTCATCTGATGCCACCGTATCCCCAATAGTGAAGTCTTCCTCTTCTCCGACCACAACTTCGCTCAGGCTCTTTGTCTGCCCGATTCTCGCATTTTCCTGTATTGTGTGGAGCTTTTCCCGGTCAACACCTAAAAGATGGCACAGCTCACGCTCAGACGGCTCACAGCCATAATATTGGCGATACTCTCGCAATATCTTCTTGTATTTCGCTATCCATTCTCTTGCATGGACCGGAAGTCTTACCACACCACCGCAATTGTCAATATACCGCTGCATAGTCTGCTTGATCCAAAAGCCTGCATAACTGATGAACGCCACGCCCTTATCCTCGTCATAGTGCTCTACTGCTGCACACAAGCCTATATAAGCCTCTTGCTTTAAATCTTCTATTTCTGCATATCCCGAATATTTCAACGCCATCTTATGGATAAAGCCGTGATTCTGATCATACAGGGCAAGCATATTATCTGCAGTATCAACTCCGGCTCTGATCCGGGCAACTAACTGTTCATTTGAATTTTTCTTTCCTGGTTCATTTCTCATTTTCTCGGAGTTCGTTCGGGGTTCACTTACAAATTTCTCGTTGTTCCCTCGTTGTTTGATTATAATTTCTCTCGGCTTTGTCACGGCTTCATTTATTCTGTTCCCCGCGGTTCGCCCGTGGTTCAATATATCTTTTTCCATTCTGTTTGACATGTAGAACACACTCCCTTTATAATTTAATCAAGATGTATATTCTCGTCTTTTTGCATTGGCTTATCCATTTCGCACATGGGTAAGCCATTCTATTACTCCAAACGGATGCAGTATAAAGGCACTGCCAAAATAATTCCCTTCTTGAAAACAATAATTCCTTGTCCATTTGATATTGCTATCAGCGTTCCTTGAATAACATTCATTGCCTCATCCGCCCCCATTAATATCTCAGCCCATTCTTTCTTGAAGTTCATTTTACTCAGCTGCAAATCCTCAGATTCTTTCGGTAACACAACACTGCATTTATACTCCATTCTCAGCTCTCCTCTCCAATTCGTTTATATACGCTATAGACAATTCTCTCGCGAAAGGTGTCTTATATTTTTGGTAAAATGCGTCACTGTCTTTCATGACTTTTCCCCAATATCCGCTATTATTTTCTGTTTTCCAATTCTCCTGTAGTAGTTTCCAGTAGTCTTGAAACATTTCAAATTCTTCACTGCCTTTTAACAACCTTGTTTTTCCCATATCATCACCTAATCAAACGGAGTTGTAACTGCTCTCTGAAATCCGTCTGCTGCCGCTTTTGCCTCTTCCTCGGTCTCTTCAAAATGCATTTCATTTCCTTGAAACCTATAAACAATTTTCCCAAGCTCTCCTTGCCTGTTCTTGTCCACCTTTAAGGCTTTTTTCGTCTTATCATTAGTATCCAAATTCCAAAGCAGAATAATGATACTTGCATCTTGCTCTATATCTCCAGCCTCTCGCAGTTCTCCCATTGTCGGCTCTTTATTATCTCTCATCTCACTGGTACGGTTCAACTGAGACAATGCAATGATTGGAATATTTAACTCCATTGCAAGAGATTTGATTGCTTTCGAAATTGCTCCCACTTCACTTGCCCTACTTTGATATTTTACATCTGACCTTACCAACTGCAGATAATCAATAACGATGCAGTCTAGCTCTTGATGCCTGCTTTCATTCCGGATCTCCGAAACAGTCTTTGTTCCGCTGCTGATCAGAATATCTATTTCCTTTAATTCCTGATTGGCTTTTTCAAACCGTTCCTTTTCATCACCTAAAAACCTTACTGCTCTGCGAATCCGATTTAACTGTATTCCACTTTGATTGCTCAACAGACGTTCATACACTTGCTTATCTGACATTTCAAGATTATAGAATCCTATCTTCTTTCCACGTTTCGCCATTTGTAGAATCATTTGTGATACAAAAGCAGACTTTCCAACACCTGGTCTTGCACCTATTACAATCACATCACCGCCCTCTAATCCTCCGGTGATGTCATCTAATTTTGAAAATCCGGTAAATAGTTTCTCTTTTTTCTGCTCGCAAAAATATTGTGACTGGTATTCATCTACAATAGCATCAAGGCTTTTGGCCCTGCTCCTTTCCCCCTGTTTTAATTCTTCCAGTTTTTGCAGCAAGTCTCCTATTTGACTTTCTATGCAAGAAGAAACCGGTTGTATGTTTGACAAAATCCCCTTTAGAATACGAGTTTTATAGTCCTGTATAACGGTCTCTGCATAACCGGAAATGGCAGCAGATGTAATTGTTACATCAAGACACGTTTTCAACTCTTCTGCAATCTGTTCTCTTGAAAAAGATTCGTTTTCAAGGCTCTGTGATACGGTGACGATATTAGCAACCGCGCCGACATCATAAGCCTTTATGATTTCTTTGTATGTACACCCAAGTAAACGATTCAGAAACATTTCCGGTTTTAAGTCGTTGTAAATCTTATGTATAGCATTAATATCTATAAACAACGCACCGATGACACAACGCTCTGCCATATCATTCACCCTGATCCACCTCCACGTAATCAAGTAACTGATTTCCCATCAAGGTATCAAAGTTTTTATAATACTCCAGTTCCGTTCCTGCTGCCTTTTGTTGTTCTACATATCGGTGAACAGCCAAATACATCTCTCGGTTGGTAAGTTTTCTCCGTTTACCATTAACCGTTTTCCCTTTCAGCCAAGAACAATAATTTGTAAATGCCTTGGTACGTCCTCGCTTTTTCGGATAAATTGCATAGATTTTTTCAAAATTTGATTCTCGTTCATCCGGCTTTGGTGAACATATATTATTATCTATCTCTTTCTCTATCTCTAACTCTAGTAGAGGATTGTCGGACATTTGTCCAATCTCCAAATTTTCAGACCGTTTTAGCCTCATTCTCTCTGCCCTTTTTCTATCTCCCTCAGTAGAAGATTTTCCAACAAATAACTCAATATCTGACATGTAAATAGTTCCACCATCCAAGATGTCTATAAGTCCTAATTGTTCAAATACCTTTAAGGCTTTCTCCACAGTCCCAACTTGATGGCGTGTTACTGTTGCTATCATCTGAGTATTGTATGGAATCGCATCATTTAAAATCAACATTCCATTATTCTTTAGACTTTTCAGATACATTTTCATCAAGATATTACTGTACAAAATTCCGTCCTGCATATTCTCCAGCAGAACCATATTGTCTGAATCAAAGAAGTTCTCTTTCAATTTCAAGTAATAGTATTTTCTGTTATCTGCCATCTTCTTCCCCTCCGTTCATGTCCTGCTGCCCCTCCGGCACTCTTAGTGACTGTTTCGCACTTCTCAAGGCAAGAAATGTATTCTTTGCTCTATTCTCTAATGCTTTACAAAACTCTGCTGTCTCTTTATGGTTTGCCGGTAGAAAATATCCTCCGGTGGTAGATGAACAGATCACTGCTCCCTTGCTACGTTCCAAAGCAATATACTGTTGCAATTCTCTCGCAGAACTGCATCCTGTAAGTTGTACTAAGTCTTTTGTTGATATTGCATTTTCTTTGCCGACTGGTAGCAGGCTTGCTATTTTGTATTCAGAATTGCCGTTCTGAATGGTATGTACTCTGTTATGCTTATTTTTGTTCATGCTATTTCACCCCCGTTAATGAGTTGAAATACTGATCTACCTTTACTCTGTCCCATAGAACACGCCGACCGATTTGTACTCTCGCTCCAATCTCTTCACCTAACTTCATGGCATTGTTGCGGCCAAGATTTGTATAAGCTCTTAATTCCTCTGTGTCCATTAAACGGGATTCTCCTGTGTTTGCTGTTACTGTTCTGTTTCTCATTAATTTGCCTCTCTTTCTGTTTATCTTTGTTTGTATATTGCCTTGACTATATTATAACGTTTATGTTAATATGTGTAAAACAACAGTTTATATTTTTTGAGTTTAATAATGAAGGGAAAATAAATAATGATAAACGAAGAATTAAACAAAAAAAGAGGACAACGGTTAAAAGAATGCAGAGAACTTAGAAAAATAACACAAAATGAATTAGCAATGCTATCACACTGTTCTCCTCAAAGCATCTCATACATAGAAAACGGTAGGCGTGGAATGTCTAGAGATTTAGCACATATTTTTGCCAAAGAATTAAAAATAAAAGAAGAATACATTCTTCTTGAATCAGATTTTAAAACAGATTCTGAAAAAGTAAAGCATGAAGACGATATCATGAATGCAATAGATAACTCTGCATTTAAATACCTTACTTCTCTAGGGTATAAAATAACATTCTCAGCTTTTGCTGCTGAAGATGAAGCACTATTACACATCGAGAATGATGTTTTCAAAATCTCGAGTAAAAACTACGGAAATGATTTACTTTTTTCAACGGACGGAGCACAAGTATTAATGGAAGACGCAAAAGTCAGAATAAATAATATCGAAATTTCTTTAATTGATTATTATGACTTTTTAGATGATTTAAATGAATATGCTGATTTTTTAATTTCGCAACTCAAAAATAGAGTAGAACGGCGTATCAAGCATATTGGCGTACATTACGAAGAGGAAGAACGTAAACACAAAGAAACATTAGAAGGACGATTAGAAATGTTTAGAAAAGACTTTCCAGAACTCTCCAAAGAAAACTTAGTTAACTTGAAAACAGAAAATTCTTCTGTAGAACGTTAATTACAGATTAGCTAATCACACTTTATACTACTTATGTTAATTATTATTTTCCAATGTCGGACAAATTTGGGACAAACCTTGATTTTCCCCTCTCTCTATGCTACACTATTACCCGTTACAAAAACCCGAAAAACAAGGTCTTACAAGGGTTTCGCCGATTTCCGGCGTAAAATGAATCGTGTGTTCGTGACCTTCCACACGTAAAACAAAACTAAAGGAGAAAACAGAATATGAAAAACAAAAGTGTATTATTTATGGCACAGGCAGCCATGATCGCTGCAATCTATGTGGTGTTGACAATCGTATTTGCACCATTCAGCTTTGGGGAGGTGCAGGTTCGTATCGCTGAAGCATTGACTATCTTACCGGTATTTACTCCGGCAGCTATTCCGGGACTATTCATCGGATGTCTGATTGGTAACATCCTCGGTGGTGCGCTTCTTCCGGATATTATTTTCGGAAGCCTTGCAACGTTAATCGGTGCGTTATTTACTTATTTGTTACGTAAAAGATCAAAATTCCTTGCACCACTTCCTCCGATTTTGGCAAATATTGTCGTTGTTCCTTTTGTACTTCGCTATGCTTACGGTGTACTACTCCCAATCCCATTTACGATGCTCACAGTCGGCATCGGCGAGATTATTTCATGCGGCATACTGGGAATGATTGTATATACTGCCTTACACAAATATCAATATATACTGTTTAAAAAACAAGTCTCATAGTAAAAAATAGGAAAGAGTGATGATATTCTCTTTCCTATTTTTTTATATGTTTTTCACTTGACATATATAGTCTGCCGATATATTATATAGTCAAACTATATATAGTTATCCTACACATAAAAAGGAGGTATTTCAATGTCAATTGATAAAACATTAGTTTCAGGGAGTGTTACGATGCTCCTTCTCAAGCTTTTGTCGGAAAAGGATATGTATGGGTACGAGATGATTTCCACATTACGTGAGCGTTCACAGAATGTTTTCGAACTGAAAGCCGGTTCCTTATATCCTTTGCTTCACAATCTGGAAGGAAAGAATATTGTAGCTTCTTACGAGAAAGAGGTACTTGGAAAAGTACGAAAGTATTATCACATAACCAAAGAGGGGCATGCATTATTGGTTCAGAAACAAGAAGAATGGAACGAATATGTCGGTGCTGTAGCTGACGTCATGTTATTGGAGGTATAATCTATATGGAGGAATATTTGAAAACTTTATTAGAACAAATCCGCTGTAAAAAAGCACATGCTTCCATTTATCATGAAATCAGAGGGCATATCGAAGAACAGGTGGCAGACAATATAGCAGAGGGCATGAGCAAAGACGATGCTTTAAAAGCGGCGCTAAATGATATGGGGGATCCTGTTCAGACAGGTGTGGAGATGGATCAGCTCCATCGCCCGCAGATGGCTTGGCGCATAATTGTGGCAATCGGTATACTGACACTTTTCAGCATTTTGATACAATATCTCGTCACGAGAGATATTCCCGACAATAGCGCATATTTTTTCCGCCATCATATATTTAATGCAATAATCAGTTTTAGTGCGATGATTGTAGTATATAGGATCGATTACAGTCTGATCGGCAAATATTCCAAGTGGATTGCCACGATCTTCCTATTGTTTTTCGCTTTCCAAATATTTATAGTGGAGATGCGCCTCAACGGAACTCTTTATATGCGCATTTTATCCAAAGTGCTTATAATGTCACCGTTCTTCTTTCTGTACGTGCCGCTTTTTGGCGCAATCCTATATCAGTATCGAGGAAAGGGCTGGCGTGTTGTTCCAAAAATTTTCATTTGGATGGCTCTTCCGCTTTTTTTAACGCTGGAACTGCCGAATCTCGGGGTAACCATTTCACTATTTTTCATGCTGGCAAGCCTATTGACCATTGCTGTATGGAAAGGATGGTTTACATTCCATAAAAAGAAATTTTTGACGGCATTTTGGGGAATCTCTATTTCATTCCCGATTGCCAGTGTTGCGATTCTGATGCAGACCGGAAAGCCTGCGCCATATCAGACCGCACGTATTCACGCATTGTTTGATCCTACGGTGGAAAACCATACACTGCAAACACTCCGCAGTATCGTAACAAACAGCGCTTTTATCGGCGCAAGCAATAAGAAATCACTGCTGCAAGAAGGGCAAAACAGTGATTATATTCTATCCACACTTTCCGCTTATTACGGAATATTAGCGGCTCTTGTTGCCGTTCTTCTTATTTTCTTATTGATCAGAAAAATATTCCAGATTTCTTCCTCACAGAAAAATCAGCTTGGAATGATGATGGGATACGGATGTGGAATGGTATTTTTTGTCTCCGCTTTTTGGAATGTGCTAGTTACACTTGGACTTGTATTTCCTACCTACACTTTTTTACCATTTTTCTCCTATGGGGGCGTTACTATGGTTGTAACTTACATTCTTCTGGGAATTGTACTCAGCATTTATCGGTACAAAAATGTGTTATCCGACACATACATGTACAAAAAAAATTGGGATGTCGCCTAAGCGATACCCCAATTTTTTTCTTATTTCACATATCCGATAAACGTATGACCACTTCCAGCTACCATAGAATCAATTTCTTCTGCTGTACTTGTGTGGACTCCTCCATCTGCCGGATCAATATAAGTGACTGTTGATGTGTCATATCCGATCAAAAGTACTGCATTGGAACTGTCTGTCATTGCAATGACCGGAGTTCCTCTTCCGATAATATAAAGCATCTCCTCTGTTGTGCATCCAGTCAGATCCATTCCCTCTCCGCCAGAATATTCACTTAGAATATCAATTGCCGATTTACCCGCGTTCATCTCCTCTGCCACATTGACGTTCTTGCCCTCCAGCGCCAAAATTTGGCGAATACATGCCGCAAAGGTCGACTCACCTTCCTGAACCGTAAATCCTTCCATCTCCACCTCATACCGAAGATCGCGGTTTCCTCTCTCCCAGACGTACGCCTGATCTGAAGATACCACTACGCCTGATACCTCATCGGCCTTTTGAACTGCATACCCGGCTTTGTCATATAAGCCAAGCATCTGTCCAAGACCGTATACATAGAATTTTCCTTTTTCACTCTCACTGTCAAATGCAACCGTTGTAGGATTCTCATACAATACCTGCTTCGGTTTTAAAATCTTTGGTTTCTTATCATCAATACCATCTGCATATACAAGTCGGTATTGCAGCTCTTTCAAACTGGTCGAGTATTCCTGTAAAGAAATATTGCTCTCTGCCTTCTCCTCATTATTTGTAATATAATCTCTGTCTATTGAAGTATAAGTATCTCCGCTTTTTGTCACACGGTTCAATGTGATCATATTGTTTTCCACAAATACATCTGAAATATAAACATTTTCAAATTCATATGTCTTTACAATCTTGTCATCAGAGTCCTTGATTTCCAGCTTGTACATTGGAAGTATCTCAGAACCGGACACTGTTTTCCCTGCATCTGACGCTCTTAAGGTTCCATACACAAAGTCTTCTGAGATAAATCCAAGAGGTCGTATATTTTCACCTTCTGCCGCTGTCACCTTCTGTGTCTCTCCGGTCATGAAATTCAAAATAGTCACTTCCGTAGAATCATTGAGTCCTCCATTATCCTGGTAAGCAATCAGATGTCCGTCGTCTCCCGCAACGTACTGACCTTCTGCTAACGATTCTACAACCGCTTCTTTTTCACCGGTCTTCAAATTTACTTTATAAATAGTTCCGTCCACTAACACATACAACATGTTCTGTTCATTGTTGTAATATACCAGTTTCCCAAGCTCCTCTTCTGCAATTGCAAAAGATTTATTACTTGGAATAAACGCTTTCTCTTCCACAACATTTTGAGACAGATTAAAGTAGTAAATCGCCGCACCTACTTCTCCTTCATGTTCCCCACGGTTCATATAGCCATAGACTGCAAATGTCGTATTTCCATCCTTATCCATGGAAATAATTTTGATCGCATGCTGGTCATACAGATTCCGCACATCTTCTTTCTCCGTATCTGCAAAACTAAATACAAGCGCCAACGAATCTTCATTCTTATCAAAGCACCACAGTTCTCTCTCCTGAATAAATGACACAATACTTCCGTCCTCATTTGTCTCATATTGAACATTTTTCGGAACAATTCCAAGGTTGATTCCTTTTCCCGATAAAATCTGGTTAGAAGACTCCAATATCTGATTCATCGTCCTGTCATAATCCAAAAGATAAAGCTTTCCTTTCAGATAGCGCACACGGAAGAATTCTCTTACATTATATGTCTCCTGATCATTGTCGTCTCCTTTACACTTAACTTGATATTTCAACTGAATCGCCGTGTAAGTAGAATTTGTTTCTTTAATATCCCACTGGATATCGCCGGAAATCTCAGGTGAAAGTTTTCCCCATGTGACATGATCCAGATCTGAATGGATCGTCACATGTTGAAGTGTGGTATTATCTCCCTCTTCATTTGGTTCAATCACAGCTGTAATACTGTCTGTGTCTGACTTATTCAACATATTCGTGTGAAGTGTGTTCGCAAAATCAATACATTCCTTCACATAGTATTCATCTGACTTCACAATTCTTGTATAATAGCGAATTTTATTGTCTTTATCTATGTTCAATGTAATCTTCAAAACACCTTCTGTCCCCTCGGTCAGAACATTTCCGACACTCAAGGTCATTGTTTCTTTAAGTGTCTTCTCCGTCTTTTGTAAAAGCCGGTCCTCTCCGTTTAATGTATATACCTCATACGTAAGCGACTCCGGATCCATCTCATACAAATTCATACGAATCTCTACTGTGTTATCTGCATTCACTGGTGTGATCGTATCGCGCATTGCCGGAATATTCATCTCATCCTTATATCCCACAAGATGATTGATTTCATCTCCGTCCGTCACAAAGGAAATCGTCGGGAATGTCGCCGCATTCATCTCGACTGTCATGTCAGAATTGCCCTGATTCGTGATAAAACTGAACACGATCACAGCAACGATAAAAACAGCCGTCAAAACCCCTATTTTAATGATTCTGTCTTTCATTTACTATACCTCTTTTTCTTCTAATAGCTTTTTCAATGTAGGCGCGATATTCAAAAACTGCTCGCAGGCCTCCAATTTCTCCCCATTCTTTTTTTGATTCCCACTCTTCACCGCACGAATCAGGATATTTTTTGGCGTATGCTCCATATCGATAAACTCTAAAATCTGTGCATCATAGCCTTGTCCTTCCAAATATTCCGCCCGCATCGCATCGGTCACAAGTGCTGCCAATCGCTCCTTGATCAGACCATATTTCAGGATCGGTGCAAGAGTCTCATTTTTGATCTGCCTGTTCAATTCATGCTGACAACACGGAACGGAGAAGATTACCTTTGCATTCCATCCGACCGCTTTTGCAAGCGCAAAATCTGTTGCAGTGTCACAGGCATGCAGCGTCACGACCATGTCCACTTCATTCACGCCCGTATAGTCCGCAATATTCCCCTCCAAAAACTTCAGCTTTTTATATCCATATTTTTCACTCAGCTCATTACAATGACGTATCACCTCTTTTTTCAGGTCCAATCCTATAATACGAACATCTATCTGTTTTAATTCATGCAGATAATAATACATTGCAAATGTCAGATAAGATTTTCCACATCCGAAATCAAGAATTGTCACTTCCTTGTCCCTGTCAAGCTGTGGCAGGATATCTTCTATAAATTCCAGAAAACGGTTAATCTGACGAAACTTGTCGAATTTTGTCCTGACAATCTTTCCTTCTGCCGTCATGACTCCCAAATCCTGCAGAAACGGAACTGTTGTTCCTTCCTCTAAGATATACCGCTTACTTCTATTATGAGAAAGATCCACTTCTTTTACACAGCCAGTCTGCTGCTTTTTCTGAATCGTCACCTTCCCTTTTTTACTCACAAGCACTGTGTATTTTACTGTTTTTGTCTCCATCTGCATCTGGCGAAACTTTTCCATATATCCGCACAGTACAGACACCGCCTGAGCTGCATCACAATTTTCATGAAACACCTGATTGTTTTGGTGTTCCTCACACTGAAACAGCAACACTCCCTTTTTCAAAATCGGTCTTACCTTCACTTTTTTTAGCCCGTCTTTCTCTCGCGGATTGCTAAGCGTTGCTGCAATAAAATCTATATTCAAACTCTGTTGTAACAGTTCTTTTATTTTTTCCATAAAACTGACCTCTTTTACTTTTTTCAACTATCACCCATTATTCTACAAGTTCTGCACCCGAAACGCAAGAAAGACAAGGAATTTTTTCATCCCCTGTCTTTCATTTTGTTACTAACCCGTAACCTCTTTTAAGATTTTGTCACACTTTGTCCGACAACCGCCTTCGGAAATACGATCGTAACCTTGAATAAATCTCCATCCAGATACAGTTCAAATTTTCCGCCCTGTAATTCTGTCAGATTCTTTGCAATCGAAAGACCAAGACCACTGCCTTCCGTACTTCTTGATACATCTCCCCGGATAAACCGCTCGGTCAGCTCATCTGCCGAGATATTTAATGGCTGCTCAGAGATATTCTTCAACGAAAACTCCACTGTATGCTCTTTTTCAATCAAATCCGCATAAACTCTCGTACCTTCCAGCGCGTATTTTGCCGCATTGTTATAAATATTCTCAATTACACGCCACATCCGTCTTCCATCGGTGCGGACCATAACCGGCTTCTCCGGAAGATTCAACACAATCTGAAGATTTCGCTTTTCAAATTTTTCCGTAAACTCACCGGTTGTCTGATTAATCATTTCCACAAAATTGATATTCATATATTCCATCGTAATATTTCCACTGCTGATCTTCGACGCTTCTACCACATCCTCCGTCAGATGCTTCAGCCTCTGGGCCTTCGCCTCCAGAATATCCAAATATCCTTGAATCTTCGGATCTTGAATATTTTCACGTTTCAACAAATCAACATAATTAATGATTGATGTAAGCGGTGTCTTAATGTCATGAGATACGTTTGTGATCAGATCCGTCTTCAAACGCTCATCTTTCATACTTTTCTCTACCGCTTTGCTCAAGCCTTCCCCGATATGGTTGATGTGCAATACCATATCAAGTTCATCATCTTTCAAGCCCTTCGTCGGAATCTGATACTCTACATTTCCATCTGCAATGTGACGAATTCCATCTTTGAGTCTCTGTCTTGCAATCGCTTTTCGGATCAGATAATACAGCGTCACTCCCTCAACGAGGAACATGACAAACATCCAGCCGCCGGTTCCCATTGTACCGATCGCAATCCAGTGTACCACAATAAATGCCAGTGCACCTGCTGTCACTTTAAATGTGCAGCTTCTATATGCAAAAAACTTCTTCAGACCACGAATCAGCCAGCGCAGAACACTGTTCTTCCACAGCATTTTCGCCTTAATTCTTCGAACAATACTCAGATAGCCGATAAAAAATGCCGCACAGCATAAAAGCATCGCAAAACCTAGCAAGATCCAATCATCATCTAAAAATCCTCGTTCCAAAATCGTCGCCGCATAGGTTCGATATCCATTGCTCCAGTATTTCACACCCCACGTGTCAATAAGCGCATAGACAAAAGAGAGTGCCAACACCCACACACCAGCAATCAACGCAAGCGCAAGCTCCGTCTTAACCCGGTCAAACCACATAAGGTGCACACCTTCATCTTTTCGAGTGCGCCCTGCAATGATGGTGAGCCATACAAATCCAATAAAGAATCCCGCAATCGAAACAAGTGCGACAGCAAGCATTGTGTTAATCATTGGCGCATATTTATCAAACAGCTTATTTTGCAAATAAAAGCTGTCCTGAATCGGATATTTCGTATCAACCGAAACCACATACATATAGTTGTCTGTACCGGCCATTGTTCTCGAAGACCAATTGTCCGCTTCCGTATCCAGATTTGTCTTGAAATCCGCAAGTTTTGGTGTCACAACTACATACTTTCCACTCTCGGTGAGATTTTTTACATATTCCTGCATGTTGTTAATGTCCGTATATACCTGTCGGTTCGTGTATAATTTTCCACTGTTAAAATCTGCAAATATATAGGTAAGGTTTGTGTTTCCTTCTGTCCAGTATTCCTGGAACTGCTCATATGCGCTCAGTTCACTTTCCAGATTAGAAAGCGTGTTACTCAATGCTCGATAAATCTCACTGAGCTTTCCATTCCACTTTGGATTCTCATTTACAATCTGCAGCAATGACTTTCCATCTGCCGTCATATAGCGCTCCGGAATAGCAGTCATATTCCAGCAATCCGTATAGACTACCTTTCCATCCGCATCCAATACCTGCATCACATCTTCATCATAATAATTCTCTTCTACATATCCATCTTCCAACTCTTCCATCTGATCAACATCAGAAGTATCGTCTGAGAACTTCAGTCCTTCTTTGAACAGCTTTGCAAACTCTTCTTCCGTATAGTATGCGTATGTACCATCCGTTTTTTTGCATACGATAATATTGTCTCCTGAGCTTTCCTCCGTTCCCCAATTGTCAACCCAGTCCGATAAATCTCCTAAGCGATATGCGATTCCGGATTCATCTTCCCCTGTAATCTTTTGGGAATCCATATATGCCATAATATCCACAAACTTATTCGCATCATATTTTCCGTCTGTCTCAAAATTCTTCTGAAGATCAATCTGATTCAAAATAGTGTGCGATGCCGACTGCAGATTCTCTTCAAACCCTCTTGTTTCCTTATACTCACCCTTTGAAAGATCATTGAGATTCTTCCCATACTCCTGTCCCGGATAAATCAAAATAAATACAACACAAAGCACTGCCAGTACTGCAAAAATATGCTCCAGAATCAGAAGAATTCCTTTCATCGGTGCTGATTTGTACCAATGTTTCATAAATACTCCCTTCTAAAGCTTTTCTATCTTATATCCTACCCCCCACACAACTTTCAGATATCTTGGTTCTTTCGGGTTAATTTCGATTTTCTCACGAATATGGCGAATATGAACTGCAACTGTGTTGTCCGCTCCTATCGCCTCTTCGTTCCAGATATTTTCATAAATCTGGTCGATAGAAAAGACTTTCCCTTGATTTTTTACTAATAGCAACAAAATATTGTACTCAATCGGTGTCAGTCTTACCGATTCACCATCTACCGTCACTTCTTTAAGTTCATCGTTAATCGAAAGTCCGCCGACTTCGTACACTTCTTTCTTCTCATCCTGCACTGTGCTTCCAAGCTGTGTGTATCTTCTAAGCTGCGATTTTGCTCTCGCAACAAGCTCTAACGGATTAAATGGTTTTGTAACATAATCATCCGCTCCAATATTCAGTCCCAAAATCTTATCTGCATCCTCTGATTTTGCAGATAAAATAATAATTGGCAGACTGTTCTCTTCACGAATCTTAAGGGTTGCTCTGATTCCGTCCAGTCTTGGCATCATCACATCCATAATTAGGAGATCGACGTGCTCTTTTTTCAATGTCTGAATCGCTTCCTCTCCATCATAGGCTTTTAATACCTCATAACCTTCCTGTGTCAAATATATTTCAATTGCCTCCACAATTTCTTTGTCATCATCACATACTAATATTTTAAACATAATCATCACCTCCCTTGTAGTATACAAGATTATCAAACAAATTTTAAGAGGCAGATAGGAAATTTCTTAATATTCGTTTAATTTAAAAACCCGCACATCATTCCGATGTGCGGATCCTAATATCCTATAGCCCTTTTGCCTTTTTTACACAAGCTTTCATTGCTTCTATTACACTGCCTGTGCCGCAAACTGATAAGCCTGCTGCCCCGGCATTCCATCCGCAACTGCTCCATCTGCCATTGCCTCAATCAGCATAAACACATATGCCGGCGAACTTCCACTGACAGATACAACCACATCCATTAAGTTTTCACTTAATACCTGAGCCATTCCAAATCCACTCAAAATATTACATATATAATCAAGCTCTTCTTTTGTAACTAAATCATTGTGGCAAACACCTGTGATTCCTTCTCCTACCAGAGCAGGGGTATTTGGCATCGTACGTACAAGTTTTACCGGTTTTGCAAATGCACCCGCCAGATATTCCAATGTCTTACCCGGTGCAATAGTAACAATAATCTGAGTTTCTGTAATCAGCTCTTTGATTTCTTTAATTACTGCATCATAAAACTGTGGTTTCACAGACAGAACGAGCACTTCTGCTGTTCTTGCAACCTCTTTATTGTCTGTAGTAACATGAATTCCAAGACTTTCTTTTGCCTGTCTGAGCCCCGGCTCATACAAGTCAGATGCAATCACTTCCTCCGGCTTAAAAATATTATTTTTTAAAATACCGCCAATCATTGCTTTCGCCATATTTCTGGCGCCTATAAATCCTAATTTCATAATCTTATTCTCCTTGCTTTTTAATTAAATGACTGCTCTGTTCTCTCAATAATCTCATCTTGAAGCGCTTTGCTCAGGTTACGGAAATGATCACTATATCCCGCAACACGCACAATCAAATCTTTATACTCAGGTAGAAATTAAACACATCTTTCATGATGTTATCTGCATAATCATCGTCATTTCCATTAATCTGTTTCTATTTTTATATCTCTTTAATAAAATTATTTTTTCTTTTAGAATCTAATCATATTTTGGACACATTTTTCTTTTATACTTAGAGTCAGATAGTTGATAGAACAACTATCTCCCCCCTCATAAAGTAATCATCTTCAGATTTGAAGATGTACACTTTACTCTCATTCCTTTAGATAACTATAAAACAACGAACCCCGTTAACCTTTCGGTTAACGGGGTTTCGCTGTTTACGGGCTTCCCCAGAATTTGGATTTATCACCTCAAACTATGTTTTCAGCATAACATACTTTTTTTCCCTCGCGGGATAAAAACTAACGCCAGAACTGCAACAAACATCGTTAAAATTTCCGCTCCTGGAACTGCAAGCCAGATTCCATTCATTCCCCAAAATTGTGGCAGCACTATCAAAAACAGCAACAACAACGCGAACGAGCGAAGGAATGTAATTCCTCCTGCAAAATATCCTTTCCCATAAGCCATCATACGTACTGCTGAGAAAATGTTAATTCCGGAAAACAAAAATCCCAAACCATATATCCGCATTCCGGAAACCGCCAGTGTATATACACTGCTATGTTTATCGGCAAAAAAAGATACACACATTGGTGCCAGAAAAAAAGTCAATGCATAAATTACAATCGGGGCAATACTGAAAAAACGATATGCATACCTCTCAAGAGCACGGCATACATCAAGTTTTTTATCTCCATATGCATATCCAAGCGGAGGTGCCATCCCCATAGAAAAACCGGAATAAATCCCAATAAACAAAAATTGCAGATACATAATAATGGAGACAGCAGCTATCCCATCTTCTCCGGCAAACACCATCGCCGTTCTATTAAAAACAATTGTTGTGATCGCGATTGCCAATTGATTCACAAACTCGGACGTTCCGTTTATCATACAGTTAAATCCTATCTTGAAAGACAGTCCTCGAAATGTAAATTCCAAGGTATGTTTCTTCTTCACAAAATAGTAAAGTCCCATAGAAAAAGAAAGTAGCAGTCCTAAAATCGTAGCAAGTGCAGCTCCCAAAATCCCCATGTCCATACATCCCACAAAAACATAGTCCAATACAATATTTAGGAGACCTCCTGAAAGCGCTGTCAAAAAGCTGTAAGTGGGTGAGCCGTCCACGCGAATAAAATAAGTAAGCAGCTCTTTTCCAATGACAACAGGAGTACCGACAAGCCACCAAAAAGCATATGTTTTGCAATCACTCAGCGTTAATTGTGTCGCGCCCAGCAATTCCAATAGCGCAGGAAGTTTTATCCAGATTAAGGCAGATACACCGCATCCAACCAACAGTGACAGCAGCATGCTGACAGAAAATGTTCTGTTTGCTTCTTCTTTTCTTTCTCCACCGATATGAAGCGCTGCAAGTGCACTCCCACCTGTTGCAAACGCCAGTGCAATTCCCGTCAATATATTTACAATCGGATACACAATATTGATAGCCGCTAATGCATTTGTCCCCACATAGGACGACACAAAAATTCCATCCACAATGGTATATACAGTATTAAACAATGCCGTCAAATACGTTGGGATAATAAACTTTAATAATTTCCCAAACCGCACTTCCTTCGCCGAATCAAAAATCAATAATTTTTCCATATGTTCTCCCTCCTCAGTGCTATTTTAAACCTTAAAGTAACTTGAAGGTCAACACAAAATATCTTATAATGAAAGAAAAATTATCAGGAGCAATCATCATGAAAAAACAATTTCACATTGGAGAGATTTCAGAATTTTTCAATCTGCCTGCTTCCACCTTACGTCACTGGGAAAGCACAGGGATTTTGGCACCAAAAAAGAATCACGAAAATAACTACCGCGAGTATACGATAGAAGACTTTATGAATCTCTCCGATATTATTTTTTACAAAAGTCTGGGACTCCCGCTCAAACAGATACAAACGATAGAACAGTCCACCCCTGAAGAGCATTCCTTTTTATTACATGAAAAAATTGATGAATTAGTTCAGCAACAGCAAGAACTTAAGCACCGAATGCAAAAACTTCGCAATCATCTAAATGCTATAAATACTTTAAATGAGCTGAAATCCCATCCATTCACAGAAGTCGACATCGATACCGACTGTATTGTCTCTTTTGATTTAGGTGAAATCGAAAAACTCCGACAATATATTGAGAATCCGTATCTGTATTCTCGTGTACAGCATTCAGAACATATTCAGTCAGAGCTTCGGGGATTGACGATTCCGTCTGAACAGCGCTCTTTGTTTCCCGATACTCAGGTACTTTGGGAGAAGAGCAGACACCGTTACATCGCTTGTTTGATGAAAGAAGAAGTCACTGAAGGATTTCCTAATAATTTGTCTCAACTGCTGTCGCAGATTCAAAAGACATACCGCACCGGTTTTATAATCAGCCGATTTTTATTGCGTGCCAAAGAAAATGGAAAGCTCTATGACTTTTACAAAACATTTGTTGAAATTGAGGAGGATTCTTATTTATGTTAACATCACTTGCATTTATTTTTCTCGTAGGTCCTGCTGCCGCAGCTATTTGTCAGCAATTAAAGCTACCCCGTATTATTGGAATGCTCATCACCGGAATCATTCTAGGTCCATATGTTCTTGACTTGCTTGATCCTTCTATTTTGTCCATTTCATCCGAGTTACGGCAAATGGCTCTGATCATCATTCTGTTAAAGGCCGGATTGTCATTAGATCTGTCTGACTTAAAAAAAGTCGGGCGTCCCGCTGTTTTGATGTCATTTGTACCTGCAAGTTTTGAAATACTCGCTTTTTTCCTTTTTGCCCCTCATATTTTGGGGATTAAACCGATTGAGGCAGCTGTCATGGGAGCCGTTCTCGCTGCAGTATCTCCTGCTATTGTCGTACCACGAATGGTCCGCCTGATGGACCAGAATTACGGTACAGATAAAAGTATTCCGCAGCTTATCCTTGCCGGTGCCTCCTGCGATGATATTTTTGTCATCGTGCTGTTTTCCACATTTTCCAATATAACCCAAGGTGGAAATGCACATCTGATGGATTTTGTCAACATTCCGGTTTCCATCTTGTTCGGCATCGTACTCGGTGGCATTACTGGGTATCTGCTCAGTTTATTTTTCGAGACAGCACATGCACACAAGCATTGTGTCCGAAACAGTATGAAAGTGATTATTGTATTAGGAATTTCTTTTTTGTTAATGGCAATTGAAACGTGGATGAAAGACATTGTATCTATATCCGGTCTTTTAGCTGTTGTAAGCATGGCATGCCTGTTAAAAATTAAAAGCACCACTTTTGTTTCCAAAAGACTTTCTGATAAATTTGGGAAATTGTGGCTCGCCGCAGAAGTCATTCTGTTTGTTTTAGTCGGAGCTGCTGTAGATATCCGCTATACGCTGAACGCAGGAGGTGCTGCCATTCTCATGATACTGGTTGCACTTCTATTTCGTTCTGTCGGAGTTGCGATATGCCTTATCCGGACGAGGCTCACAAAAAAAGAACGGTTCTTCTGTATCCTTTCTTATCTTCCAAAGGCTACCGTTCAGGCTGCTATTGGCTCTGTTCCGCTTGCTATGGGACTCCCTTGCGGACAGATTGTCCTTTCCGTTGCAGTTTTAGGAATTTTAATCACTGCCCCGCTTGGTGCCATATTGATCGATGGCACTTACAAAAAACTACTTTGCCAATCAAAAAATAAGAAATAACGGAACGTTTTCATTGATTCTTCAAAAACTGTTCACATTTTTCTTACTTTTCTATCACACTTTTTACACAAAAAGCCAGTATACTAATAACCATAAAAGATATTAATCTTTTTATATCATTTTCTTTTTCATAATTGCCGGTCATAAGACCGGCTTTTCCTCTGTTTATCCCCTTTTTATATACAACATAAATCTTCTTAAGATTAACTTAATAAAATTTCCTTTTCTTTTAGAATCTAATCATATTTTGGACACATTTTTCTTTTATACTAAAGTCAGATAGTTGATAGAACAACTATCTCCCCCCTCATAAAGTAATTCATCTTCGGGGTAACTCGAAGATGTACACTTTACTCTCATTCCTTTAAATAACCAAAAAAGAAAGCTGTCACAGCTTTCTTTTTTTGTCTATCTTTTTCGTTTTTCCATCCAAGTCAGCAAATCGTCAAAAACCAGACTACGATCCACTTCATTTAAAATCTCATGGCGGTCATTTTCATATAACTTCATAGAAACATCTTCTATTCCACATGATTTGTAATTTTTATAAATGTTTTCCACACTCTTTCCAAAGTTACCAACAGGGTCGTCTTTTCCAGCAACCAAAAATATAGGAAGTGTCTTTGGTATCTTTCCATTTTTTTCCTGATGGTTTACTGCCAGTATTCCACAGAACATCTGATAATAAGCGTTTACGGTAAACACAAAGCTGCATAACGGATCTTTTGCATACTTTTGAGAATTAACGGGATTCCTTGACAGCCAGTCCGAACCATTTGTCTCTTGTGAGAACTTCTTATTGAAACCGCCAAACGCCATATTGTTCACCAATTTACTGCGGTATTCCCAGCCTTTTCCAAAAGCAATAATACGACATAGCACTTTGCCGGCTGTAAGAAGCAGATTGGACTTGCTTCCAGTTCCCATCACAATGGCTCCCGAAATGCCATCCCCATATAATCCAAGATACTGTCGAAGCAGAAAAGATCCCATACTATGTCCCAGCATAAAATATGGTACATCTTTATATTTTTTCTTCGTTATCTTTCTCAAATGGTGAATATCTCCTATCACGTAGGTATTTCCTTTGGATTCATGAAAAAATCCAAGCTTATCTTTTGACGTGACAGATTTGCCATGACCTAGATGGTCATGGCCCACAACATAATATCCTTTTTCTGCTAGAAATCGTGCAAATTCATCGTAACGGTCAATATGCTCCACCATGCCATGGCACATCTGCAATACCGCCGCCACTTTTCCATCCGGTATCCACTCAATTGCATGGATCTGCGTGGTGCCGTCTTTGGATGGATAATAAAATTCGTTTTTCACTACTCTTTTGTTCATTTACATCATCTGCTATCTATCATGAATTCTTATATAATCTCTGTGCGGACACAATGGCTTGTAAGCCGGACGGATGATCTTATCCACATTCTTCAGCTCTTCTAACCGATGTGCACTCCAACCTACGATACGTGCTGCCGCAAAAATCGGTGTATAAAGCGCTTTTGGAAGCCCAAGCATTCCATATACCAAACCACTGTAGAAATCGACATTTGCGTTAACACCTTTATAAATTCTACGCTTTTCCCCGATAACCTCAGGTGCCATATGCTCTACCATCTCATACAAAGCATATTCTTTCTCGCAGCCTTTTTCCGTTGCAAGCTGCTTTACAAATTTCTTAAAGATATCTGCTCTTGGGTCAGAAACAGAATATACTGCATGTCCCATTCCATAGATCAGCCCTTTTTTATCAAATGCTTTTTTATCAAGCAGATCTTCCAAATATTTACGAACTGCATCCCTGTCTTCCCAGTCTGACAAATGTTCTTTCATATCTTCAAACATCTGTGTCACCTTAATATTGGCGCCACCATGCTTTGGTCCTTTCAAAGATGCCATCGCTGCAGCCATTGTAGAATAGGTATCTGTTCCGGATGAAGTTACAACGTGTGTCGTAAAGGTCGAGTTATTTCCACCGCCGTGATCCATATGTAATACTAATGCCATATCCAGAATCTTTGCCTCTAATGGTGTATATTTCCGATCTTCACGAAGCATCATTAAAATATTTTCCGCCATAGACAGTTCTTTTAATGGTGCATAGATATATAAATCTTCACCTCTGCGATAATTGTAAGCATGATAGCCATATACCATTAACATCGGGAACTGGCTGATCAAATTCAGACACTGGCGCAGAACATTCGGAATCGATGTGTCATCCGCTTTTTCATCGTAAGAATACAGATTCAGTATAGAGCGTGACAAACTATTCATCATATCTCTGCTTGGTGCTTTCATAATAATATCACGCACAAAATTCGGTGGAAGTGTTCTTCTCTCTGACAATGCTTCTGTAAATCTCTTCAGCTGCCCTTCTGTCGGAAGTTCCCCGAACAACAGCAGATATGTCGTCTCTTCAAATCCGTAATGTCCCTCTGCCAAAAATCCATTCACCAGATCCTTGATATTGTAACCCCGGTAATACAAATTTCCCTCACACGGTACTTCCTCACCGTCTACAATCTGAGATGCACAGACATCAGAAATGTTAGTCAGCCCGGCGAGAACACCCTTTCCGTTGACATCACGCAGGCCTCTTTTTACCTGATATTCTGTATATAACTCTTTTTCAATTGCATTGCTTTCTTCACACAATTTTGCAAGCTGCAAAATCTCTGGTGTAATGTCAAACAATAACTCGTCTATTGAATTTGCCATAGCCATTCCCCTTTCCGTCTTTAAAGTATTGTAGTTTATTATACTAAATTGTAAATAAAAAAACAACAAATATATCATGAACGATTTCTTAAAAAAGAGACAAATTTTTGTAAAATTTGTCTCTTTTTTCAAAATATTCTAATTGCTCGTCGGAAAATATGGTCTCAATGCTCCCGCCACATTACTGATCGGCATCGTCTGAAGCCAAACGCGTCCAGGTCCCGTAATCACTGTATTAAACAGTCCCTCTCCTCCAAATACGACATTTTTTAATCCTCTGATTGTCTGAATGTCCATCTGGCAGCTTGGTGTCATCGCCGCAAGATGTCCTGAATCAATTACGATCTGCTGTCCCGGCTGCAGTTCATATTCCACTACATGACCATCAAACTCAGCAAAAACCGTTCCTATTCCAGACACCCTCTGCAAGATAAATCCTTCTCCACCGAACAATCCCGATGCCACTTTTTTGTGGAAATGAATCGACAGTTCCACACCTGCTTCTCCCGCAAGAAACGCACTTTTCTGGAAAATCATCTCATTTCCAGGTGATACCTGAAATGCCTTGATAGAACCCGGAAAGCTTGAAGCAAATGCGATCATTCCATTTCCGCCCTGTGCTGTGTAAGTATTTTGAAATAAAGCTTCTCCTGAAAATGCTCTTCCAAATACTTTTCCGATACCTCCGTTTGATGTCGTCTGCATCTCCATATTCGGTGACATCCACGACATTGATCCACGCTCTGTGATCATTTTTTCACCGGATTCCAAATAACAGATGACAACCGGTAATGTCTCCCCTTTGATTTCATAGCGCATATGAATCCCTCCTTTGTGAAGTTTATAGCTGCTGATTAATTCTATCACTAAGCACTGCAAATTCCTGCAATGTCAAAGCTTCACCTCTCACACTCGGACCTTTTCCAAGACTTTCGATCGCAGTTGTGATCACTTCTTTCGGAAGATGAATCTCCGGCGAATTATTCAGTCCGTTGGCAAGTGTTTTTCTTCTCTGGTTAAAAGAAGCACGGATAATCTGGAACATTAATTTTTCATTTTCAACTTGTACCGGCGGTTCTTTATGACGTGTCAGACGAATGACTGCCGAACCAACCTTTGGTCTTGGCATAAAACAATTCGGCGGCACATTCGCAACAATATATGGTTCTGCGTAATACTGCACAGCGAGGGAAAGTGCCCCGTAATCTTTGGTCCCCGGTCCCACCTGCATCCGATCTGCCACCTCTTTTTGCACCATGACAGTAATACTTTCAATCGGTACATGGCTTTCAAACAAGCCCATAATAATCGGTGTCGTAATATAATACGGCAGATTTGCTACCACTTTGATCGGCTTGTTGTCATTATATTCCTTTGCAAGTTTTGGAATATCCACTTTCAGCACATCGTCATTGATCACAGTCACATTGTCGTATGCCTGCAACGTATCCTCCAAGATCGGAATCAATGCTTTGTCGATCTCCACCGCCACAACCTGTCTTGCAGCACATGCGAGATACTGTGTCATCGTCCCGATTCCCGGTCCGATCTCCAGCACAAAGTCATCCTTCGTAATCTCTGCTGAACTGATGATTTTATCCAACACATGTGTGTCGATCAAAAAATTCTGTCCAAACTTTTTCTGAAATGAAAAATCGTATTTTTGTAATATTTCAATTGTATTTTGCGGATTGCCTAATGTTGGCTTTGTCATATATTTACCTCAAATTCTAAATAAATCTCTTCCATTTTTCTCTGTGCGGCTAACAACTTCATCGTAGCTGATTCCTTTGAGCTGCGCGATCTCCTGAGCGATATAAGGAATATTCAGAGAAGAATTGCGTTTTCCTCGATTCGGAGCCGGTGCAAGATACGGCGAATCCGTCTCCAGCAGAATCTTTTCCATCGGTATATCTGCCACAACTTCTTTGAGTTTCTTGCTATTCTTAAATGTGACAACACCTCCGACACCGATGTGAAATCCCATCTTCACATATTCCTGCGCCATCTCTTTTGAATACGAAAAGCAATGAATTACACCGCGAAGTCCTTTTGCATGCTGCTGCATCATCTCAAGCGTGTCCGCCGCCGCATCTCTGCTGTGAATGATGACCGGAAGGTTGAATTCCCGCGCCAGTTCAAGCTGCCTTTGGAACCATTTTTTCTGTATCTCATGAGATTCGTTATCCCAATAATAGTCAAGTCCAATTTCTCCAACTGCCACAACCTTATCTCTCTTGCACTGTTCTCTCAAATATGCAAATTTTTCCTCATCCAGTATTCCTACTTCATCCGGATGCACACCTACTGCCGCATAGATAAATGGATACTCTTGTGCCAATTGTACCACTTCTGTGCAGGATTGAAAAGTGGCACCGACATTAATAATCGTGCCAATGCCATTTTCCTGCATAGAATTTAAAAGCTCTGTTCTGTCTTCCTCAAACTGCTCATCATCATAATGCGCATGGCTTTCAAATATCATTGCTTCCATCTTATAAAATCTCTTTTCTTAACTGTTCCGGAGTCTTCTGTGACAATAATGCCGGCGCAATATCAAATACTGTCTTCGCCCCACATTCACCATTTGCGGAAAGTCTGTATGCCGCTCTTGCATAAGCAACTAAAACACTTGAAGTAAACTCCGGATTTGAATCCAGTTTCAAAGAATACTCAATCACATGTTTATTTCCTTCTCTTCCTGTCTCTCCTGTGCGGATCACAAAACCACCGTGAGGCATTTTGCTGTGATTTTCCTTTAATTCTTCTTCTGTGATAAATGTCACTGTTGTGTCATAATCTGCAAAATAGTTTGGCATTTCCTTGATTGCTTTTTCAATCTGTGCCTTGTCCGCACCTTCTTCCGCTACAACATAGCATTCACGCAAATGCTTCTGTCTTGTCGTAAGCTCCGGCTCACTTCCACTTCTTACTTCTTCAACTGCCGCTTCAATCGGTACTGTATACTGGATTCCGTTTTTTACTCCTTCTACACGACGGATCGCATCAGAATGTCCCTGACTTACACCTTTTCCCCAGAATGTGTAAGTGCTTCCCTGTACTAAAATAGACTCTGCGTAAATACGGTTCAGCGAAAACATTCCCGGATCCCAGCCAACAGAGATAATCCCAATATGATTTCCCTCTTTTGCTGCTGCATCTACATTTGCAAAGTATTCCGGAATCTTTGCGTGTGTGTCAAAACTGTCAATAATATTAAAGTTCTTTGCAATCTGTGGACCCATAACCGGGAGATCTGTCGCAGAGCCCCCGCACAGAATCATCACATCCACTTCTCCTTTCAGAGAAAGTACATCATCTAAATGCACCTTTTTCACACCTTCCGTGAGAATGTTTACATCCTCCGGATTACGGCGTGTCACAACCGCCACAAGCTCCATATCATCGTTACGCTCAATTGCAAGCTCCACACCACGTCCTATATTTCCATAACCTACAATACCAATTCTGATTTTATTCATTTTTCTGTTCTCCTTTCAACTTTGGGGACGTAGTAAAATTCAATTTTACTACGTCCCCAATTGAATTTTGCCCTGTCCCTTTTTGACTTTTACGTGAACTAATTTTAACAAATTTCCGTGCCTGCCGGCATTGTTTTTTCCGGTGTCATCAGCGCAAGGTTACCTTCTGCATCTTCTGCACACAAAAGCATACCTTCTGACAGAACCCCTGCAAGTTTTGCAGGCTTCAAATTCACAAGTACCATAACTTTTTTTCCAACCATTTCTTCTGCTGTATAATGTCCTTTGATACCTGACACAATCTGTTTTACCTGACTTCCGATTTTCACCTGCGAGCAAAGTAATTTTTTCGATTTTTTTACTTCCTCACAAGCGATAATCTCTCCAACCTGGAACTGCATCTTCATGAAATCGTCAAATGTGATCTCTTCTTTTGCTTCGATATCAATTCCTTCCTCTTCTTTTTCTTCCTCTACCGGTGGATGAAGCTCTTCCACTTTTTTTATCACTTCTTCCAAATCAAGTCTCTGGAATAAGATCTCCGGCTTATCTGTTACATTTCCGCCGTTCAACTGAGCAAGAATCTTTTCAGCTGTCTCCGGCATAAAGGATGACAATAATTCTGCTCCCTTAGAAATGCTGTCAATCAAGTTATAAAGCACTGTCTCAAGACGATCTTTCTGCGCTTCATCTTTTGCAAGTACCCAAGGCATTGTCTCATCAATGTATTTGTTGCAACGTTTGAAGAGATTGAAAATCTCTGTGATCGCATCTGCCACACGAAGTTTGTCCATCTTCTCCTCGACAGCTGCCGGAGTGCCGTCTACAACCGCCTTCAAGTCTGCATCTACATCCCCTGCTACTCCCTTGTCAGTCACGCTTCCGCCAAAATATTTATTTGTCATGGAAACTGTTCTGTTCACAAGATTTCCAAGTGTATTTGCAAGATCAGAGTTCATACGCTCTACCATCAGCTCCCATGTGATTACACCATCATTTTCGAATGGCATCTCATGCAGCACAAAGTAACGGACAGCATCCACACCGAACATATTCACAAGCTCGTCTGCGTAGATTACATTTCCTTTCGATTTACTCATCTTTCCGTCACCCTGCAAAAGCCATGGATGTCCGAAAATCTGTTTCGGCAATGGCAAATCCAATGCCATCAAGAAAATCGGCCAGTAAATTGTATGGAAACGAATGATATCTTTTCCAATCAAATGCAAGTCAGCAGGCCAGTCTTTTTTGAACTGTTCTGTGCTCTCGCCGTCACAGTCATAACCAATACCAGTGATGTAGTTTGTCAGCGCATCAAGCCATACATATACAACATGTTTTGGGTCAAAGTCTACCGGAATTCCCCATTTAAATGAAGTTCTCGATACACAAAGATCCTGAAGCCCCGGCAATAAGAAATTGTTCATCATCTCATTTTTACGGGAAACCGGCTGAATAAATTCCGGATGCGTGTTAATGTGCTCAATCAGTCTGTCCGCATATTTGCTCATTTTGAAGAAATATGCTTCCTCCTGTGCTGGTTGCACCTCGCGTCCACAGTCCGGACATTTCCCGTCTACTAACTGAGATTCTGTGAAAAATGACTCACAAGGTGTACAGTACATTCCTTCGTAGTGTCCTTTGTAAATATCACCTTGTTCATATAATCTTTTGAAAATCTTCTGAACTTGTTTCTCATGGTAATCATCTGTTGTACGAATGAATTTGTCATAAGAAGTATTCATCATATCGGCAATCGCCTTTACTTCCCCGGCAACTTTATCCACAAATTCCTTTGGTGAAACGCCTGCTTCCTCCGCCTTCAACTCAATTTTCTGTCCGTGTTCGTCAGTTCCTGTCTGGAAAAATACATCATATCCCTGACTTCTCTTGTATCTTGCAATCGCATCTGCAAGTACAAATTCATATGTGTTTCCAATATGCGGCTTGCCCGATGTGTAGGCAATCGCTGTCGTCATATAAAATTTCTTCTTGTCCATGTTCCTACTCCTTTTTGTATAAAAAATGAAACCCATCTTCCCAACAAAAGTTAAGAAGACGGGTCTGATACCGTGTTACCACTTCTCTTCGCTTATACTTCACAGTATAAACCTTATCAAGTATGCTCATACACCATACTCTGTCGCTGTAAAGGGCGATCCCTTTGTGCTTCACTAAAATCTTTCAGCTTGGCACACCGCTCAGGAGCCATCTTCGATATCTCTTTCATCGTCTCTTCTCAGCTTCATGAGACTTCTCTGTAAATGTCTGAAATATCTACTCTTTCCATCATTGCGTTTCCTGTTTTTAATGTTATTTCACATGTGAAAATCGTATCACAGGATTTTCTCGGTGTCAAGATTCCCATTTTTCTTTTTTATTACAGTTCGCACATCAGTCAATAGTAAATGGCGTGGAGTGAACTGTAGTCACACATCACTCTACTTCCAATACTTATCCAAGTACTTTTCTATTTCTTCTTGTGACAATGAGAATTCTTCCATCAAATTCTTCCTTGCCTGGTCTTTAGAAATATTACATTTCATGCAAATACGAATTGTTGCTTTAATCCCTTCAGCCAATCCCTCATTTAGTAAGTCTTCCCTCAAGGCTTTTCGAAATTCTTCTTCGTCATATTCTGTCAAAATCATATCTACGACCTCCGCTCGATTTTTTTGAAGTACATCTGCAAGAATTCCATTTTTAATACAATTATCCACTGCAATCTCCACTGACTTTTCAAACTGCATCCCCTCTGCAAGATACTTGCGGATTATTGCGATAAACTCTGCATATTCTCTCAATTGCTTACACTTTTCCATCAATTCTCGATTCTTCCCCAAATTAATATTAAGCACAACTGCTGTACATTCCAGTGCTGGATTCATTTCCCCTTTGTCCTCAATAAACAAATCACTCAACTTCAACTCCTGACGTTCCGGCTCCTTTTTTGTTCCATTGTAAAATACAATATACTGTGGGAACGGAATATGTAGTGGCGATGTAGAATACAATCGATATTTCACCGGCTCAATGTACTCCCGATACAACGATGAAAAATAGAATAAGCCACGCAACGGTAAGTTGGGACTGAACGAGCTCTGATGTTCATAAAGATTCATCACATCACCAATGATAAAGGACAGATCATTTTTCATCCCCATATAGACCACGTCTTCAATCGTTGTGATAGTTAAATCATCGGGATTCGTATAATTGCTGTCATTGATCGCATTGTAAAGCTCCAGCAAATCCTTTTTCTCATGGAAAATAACTCGGAATACCCTGTCTTTATACTTCTTATTTATCTTATGTTCTACCAAATGTTTTCCTCCTTTACATTTTATCAAATACAAATCTATGAATCAATGAAAAGAGCATACTTTCATAGGCGCCACCTACCTTTTTAATACAGAATAAACTATAACTTTTTCATAAAATACAAATCGGATTTCTTGTGACGAACGCCACGGAATTTTAGAAAATATAGAATGTTTGATTTGTAGAATTAATCATAGCACGATAAGTCCCAGATTACAATATTTTTGACCAAAAGAGATGCACCGACACAATGCATCTCTTTTTCCAATCTGATTACAATTCTCCTCCGTTTGTTTTGATCACCTGCTGATACCAGTAAAATGATTTTTTCTTCAGGCGTGCAAAGTCTCCTGTTCCGTCATCATATCTTCTCACATAAATCATTCCGTAACGTTTTGCATATTCTCCGGTAGATGCAGATACAAGGTCAATGCAGCCCCACGGTGTGTATCCCATCAGATCCGCTCCATCTTCCACCGCAAGCTTCATCTGTTCAATATGCTGTCTGAGATAATCGATGCGGTAGTCGTCATTTACTGTTTGGTCCTCCTCCAGTACGTCTTTTGCCCCCAATCCGTTTTCTACAACCATCAGTGGTAAATGATATCTGTCACTTAAGTCATTCAACGCATAACGCAGTCCTTCCGGATCAATTTGCCATCCCCAGTCTGAGGCTTTCAGATATGGATTTAAAACTCCTCCGAGGATATTTCCCTCCCCGCTCTTTTCTTTTGAGTCTGCCGTCTGGCAAGAAGACATATAATAAGAAAATGTGATAAAATCTACTGTTCCGTTCTTTAAGATTTCTTCATCTCCTGCTTCTTTCTCCAACACAACTCCCATCTCTTTCAGAAGAGAATCTGCATATGCCGGATATGCTCCGTATGCCTGCACATCTGCGCAGTAATAATTGTAAAGACGATTGTATTTCTGGCAGACAAGAACATCCTTTGGATTGCATGTCAGCGGATAACTCGCCGCGTAAATCATCATATTTCCGACTTTATATTCCGGATCAATCTCATGCGCCATTTTCACGGCAAGTGCAGATGCAACGAACATGTGATGAAGTCCCTGAAATCTCTGCTGCGGAATGTCCGGCTGTTCCATGAACACCGTAGGATTTTCCAAATCATTTAAGATTCCCTGATTCAAAAGCGCTCCCATCGGTGCCACAGAGCTGTTGATCTCATTAAATGTAAGCCAGTATTTTACCTTCCCTTTATAACGCTCGAAAATTGCGCGGCAATAATTGAGATAATAATCGATCATTTCTCTGCTCACCCATGCATTACATTTCTTCGTCAATCCAAATGGTACTTCATAATGCGAGATAGTAATGATCGGTTCAATTCCGTATTTCAGACATTCATCAATCACTTCCTCATAGTGTCTTAAACCTGCCTCGTTTGGCTCTTTCTCGTCGCCGTTTGGGAAAATTCTTGTCCATGCAATTGAAAAACGATAGCATTTGAATCCCATTTCCGCAAATAGTTCGATGTCCTCTCGGAACTTTTCATAGTGACGAATCCCCTCGTGACTCGGATAAAATGTCCCCTCCTCCAGCACCGGAGTAATTCGCTTGCTCTGTCCAAATTTTCCTCCTGTACAAATATCAGAAACTGACACACCTTTTCCATCTTCGTTCCATGCACCTTCACACTGATTGGCAGCTGTAGCGCCGCCCCACAAAAATTTTTCAGAAAATCCCATCTTCTTATCCTCCTATCACAAGTCTTTCATTTTCTACTGTTACTCCACCGAGCTCTTCCGCATTGGTGATGATCACCGGAGTCTGAATCTCGCATCCGGCTTTTTGAATAGCATCTATATCAAATTCCAACAGAAGCGCTCCCTTTTTAAAATGCTCCCCATTTCCGAGGATGCCTGTCGCAAATGTATTATCCTTTACTTCTGTGAGTGAAATCACCTTTCCTTTTACCGGCGCTTCGATTTCTACTTTTCCGGTAAGAACAGCTGCGCTCTTCTGTAATTCTGTTTCTTCTACAGCTTCCTCCTCTGACTCACCCTTTGTGAGAATAAAGGAGAGCACAAAAGAAAGTACGAGTGTCACTGCAAAAATGATTACTGCATATAAAAAGTTTTTCCCTCCGTCTGGAGAAATGAACTGTACCAAAGATGTCATGGACGGAGTCACAAATGCATAAGATTTTACCTGTAAAATTCCTACGATCAATCCACCGATTCCACCGGAAATACACGCTGCAACCATAGGCTTTTTCAACTTCAGAGTAACTCCATACATTGCCGGTTCTGTTACCCCTGCAAGCAGTGCAGATACAGCCGCCGGAAATGCCATCTTTTTCATTTCTTTATCTTTTGTCTTAAATGCCGCTCCAAATGTAGCTCCCGCCTGAGCAGTGTTGCTGCACAACATTACTCAGGCGGGAGCTACATCAAATCATATCCCACACCGGAAATTCCAAGCATAGACGCCGGCACGAATGCCCAGTGCATTCCAGTCATTACGATAAACGGCATAAATCCGGCAAACAGCATCATCGCAAGCCATGGTGCAAACCCATAAATTCCGTTGATTACGAATTGCAGACCATTTCCTATGATTAATCCAAGCGGTGCGATTGCACAGAGGGTAATCGGAGTTACAATCATTACAATCAAAAACGGTTTCAAAAAGCTTTTTGACCACTCCGGTGTGATTCGATCAACAAGTTTCTCCACATATTTTAAAAGCAGTGTTGATAACATCGCCGGAATAATCGGAGACGAATAACTTCCGTGTACTACCGGTATCACACCAAACAAATATGTCGCACTATCACCGGCAAGCAATAAAACGGAGCGTCTCCAAGTGCATTCATCAAAATATAGGTGTCACTTGTCGTCTGCATCACATTCAAAAGTGTCGGACCGAAAATGACGAGCAGTACCTTCACAAGACCGCCTGCAATAATCGCTGTGAACAGCGGTGTCATACACCCTGCAATAAAGTCCAGCGCCGCAACAATCGGATTGACTTTTTCGGTATGCTCTGCTGCACCGCCTCCAACCGCTGTATCAGAAATACCGGTTGCAGCTACTACTTCCTTGTAGACATTTCCCACGGAGTTTCCAATGATCACCTGATACTGTCCCCCCGCAATATTGACTCCCATAACACCCGGAATCTTTTCTACCTCTTTTTTGTTTGGAATACTTTTGTCCTTCAGAACAAATCTTAATCTGGTCATGCAGTGTGTCACCGACGTAATATTTGCAGTGCCACCAACTGCTTTTACGACTGCCTCTGCAATCTGTCTGTTTTTCTCTGCCATAATTTTTTCTCCTTATCGTTACTACGTTTTCTAAAATATCTTCTCGATTCATGTGCACCTGCCCCGAGAAAACAAAAACCTCCCACAACAGAGCCGCTATACGCCGTCTCTGCCATGGAAGGTAATGCCCAAATGGTTACAATCCTTCTCTCGTACATATCCTGTTAATATGCAGAATCAGATATAATTTTTCTTCTTTTGAAAGTATAATACCACATTTTCTTTTAAAATATCGTTCCAGCAATTCGACACATGCCGCAATCCCCGGAAACTCATCTTTCATGCTCTGATACATGATTCCATTGTCTGAATAAAGCATCTTGTTTCCTGCAATCCGGTCTAGCAGATACATCAGATGCGAGGAATAACGTGCAAAATTGAATGAATCTCTGTCAATCACAATTCCTATCTCATCTTCCACGATACTGATCGTGTCTTCCAGAATCTCCTGATATTGCTTCTTCAACTGATCAGCCACATCCGTCTTAAGCCTTGTATCATATCGGGCATTTACAAAATTCATTGCAATTCCCGAAGCTTCATTCGGATCTAACTGAACATTGAATCTGCGCTCTATCTGCTTCACTGCATATTTTCCAATGCATGCCTCCGCCGGAAATGTCTGCTCCACTTCATAAATCAATGGCATCTGTACATCGATATTTTTCTGTGCCCTCTGAATACTAAAGTGAATGTGATCGGACATCGTCACGACCAAATTCGGGTTCATCTCATACCCCAGCTCATTTTTTGCAATCTCCACAAGTTTCGCTGTAAAATGAACCACTTTTTCCGGAATATCCTTGAAAAGTTCAATATACTTTGGGTCAATATCGTAAAATGTCCGTGTGATCAAGTTCAGGTCTTCAACCTCATATGGAGTTTTGGGAAATCCAATACCTTTACCGACAGCAATCAGTTCTTTCCCCTCACCATCGATACAAATGGCAAAATTATTGTTTAATTTGTTAATTACTTGCATCTCTCTCCAATAAAAAAACTCCTCAAGACACTAAACACCTCATTTTCACTAAACAGGTACTATTAGTAATGCCTCAAAGAGTAACAATCTAATTTACATGTATATATTAGCAAAATACATTAATTTTGTCCAGCGGCACATTACACAAATATTTCTTGCGATTTTTAGTGGTTTTCAAAATAATATTTTTCTTTTTAAATAATTCCATTATTTATTTTACATCTCTTCACTTTCCCCGAATATCGCTTTCAGCACCGTTGAGAATACTGCTGCGACAGGCCATATGATCCAACTTCTTCCCCAGTCAAATGTATACAAACTATATCCAAGATACACTGCCGTCACCAGTGGCCAATAGATGGCAGCCCATTTTTCTGTTTTCCTGTCTATCTTTTTGGCTTTCGCCGTATATTCTCCTTCCTGCAGCAATCTGTCGTATGTCTCTCTGACCATGCACACCTGAATCAAAAGATAGACCGCAACAGCAACAATCATAAATAAAAAAACAATTCCTGTCACTAACAGGTGATCCGGAAGTCCAAACGCCCCCATCACAATAAGTGGAAGAATTGATATGATGCATAGACTGACACCAATTACAATTCCCATTGTATAACGTTCCGAATACCCTTGTTTTTTCTCTTTGATAATTCCGGTAACGCCGTATTCCAACTCAATGATTTCTGTATCAATATACTGGTATTTTTCCATTTTCATTCCGGTTGTGATAAAAAGAGCGACTGCCGGAATCACCAACAAAATTAATGCAGCAATTCCTATGCCTCCTGCCACATCTTCACTGATTCCGATCTTTCCGTATTCCGCCATACTTGCCAAATAAATTAATATCACCGGACTCAAAATACACAAAACAACCCCCACTCCGATTCTCTTTGCCGCACACCGTCTATCCTTTATATATTCCTTCGACTCTTCCAGAGAAATTTTATAAATGGTTTCACCGCCTGCCGCTTTCTCCACCGTCTCCTCTACAAAAATTTCTGCCTTTTGTGTTTCTTCTATATCGTCTCTCAACAGATAATCCGTACTCACGCCAAACACTTGACTCAGCAGCAGAATTTTACTCAGGTCCGGAATAGAAGCGCTGCTCTCCCACTTCGACACAGACTGCCTCGACACGTGAATCTTCTCAGCAAGTTCCTCCTGAGACCAACCATTTTTCTTTCTCAGCTCCATAATCTTTTCCGCTAAAATCATATTATCTCTCCTCCTGTATTGAATTTATACCACAACTCTAATCCATTTTCCAGTTGCAATCTACCAACTCCCCTTGAAAATGTGTCAACCGGCAGTTGCAAATGCCGAAAACACGCCACTTCCTGCTGTCATACATTCCCCGCATCCCACATAAGATACTAAAAACGCTCTGGAGTCTTTTATGAAACAGAAAAAATATTACGTATCTCTTATTTCATTTTTTCTCGCTATCACCATCCTTCTCACCAGTTGTTCTTCTCCCTCCATTCCGACAAATGCGAATACTGCATTTCAAAATTTTACCCGAAATCTGTTTGAGCAAGATGTCGTTTCCACAACAATCGGTCTGCACTATACCTTGCAAAATCCAGAATCCTACGGTATCAAAGAAATTCCGATTACATATGGTTCCTTCGATATAGATGAAACCGCTTCCTACGCAGCTCTTGAAAACTGTAGTGCAGTACTCGATAAATTTTCCTATGATACTCTGTCGAAAGAAAATCAAATCACATACGATGTCCTTTCTTCTTATCTGGATACTGCAAAAAAAGGGATTCCGTACAGTCTCTACGAAGAACCACTCAGTCCGGTCACCGGCATTCAGGCACAACTTCCGGTTCTGCTCGCTGAGTATCAATTTTTTTCTGCAAAAGATATCGAAACCTATTTAGCCCTCCTTAAGACGACACCGCAATACTTTGATTCCCTCATTCAGTTTGAACAGAAAAAATCTGATGCCGGATTGTTCATGGCAGATTACACCGTCAACTCCATTTTGGAACAATGCAACGCATTTCTTGCTATGGGAGATTCCAACTATCTACTATCCACGTTTGAAGAACGGCTCTCTGCGCTGGAAAATCTGACAGCGGAACAAAAACAAAGTTATATCAGCCAAAATCATGAACTTCTTTCTTCTTCGATTTTGCCCGCCTACGAGCACCTTGTGTCTGCACTCACTAAGCTCAAAGGCTCTGGTAAAAATACGAAAGGTCTCTGCAACTTGCCAAATGGAAAGGATTACTATGCTTATCTTGTTTCCCGCGACACAGGTTCTCCGCATACGGTAGAAGAAATTCAAAAACGAATCTATGCTCAGATTAGCTCCGACCTCATTGATATACAGACAGTTGCCGCCAAAAATCCAACTCTCTCTCTGGAGACTTCCGTCACTTACGACGTTCCGCCGTCTGCTATCATACAGGATTTGGAGCAAAATATTACTGATGCATTTCCAAAACCTGCAAATGTCACCACGCGGATTAAATATGTCCCAGACGCATTGGAACCATACTTAAGTCCGGCATTTTACATGATACCTTCCATCGACAATACTTCCGAAAATGTCATCTATATCAATCAGGCTCATACTATGGAAGATATTCGCCTGTTTACGACACTGGCACACGAAGGCTATCCGGGACATCTCTATCAGACTACCTACTATGCCAATACCAATCCGGACCCACTCCGAAATCTTTTAAATTTCAGCGGTTACGTGGAAGGCTGGGCGACCTACGCTGAAATGTGCTCCTATTATCTGAGTTCTTTGGAAAAACCGTACGCCACGCTGCTGCAAAAAAACAGCTCTGTCCTCCTCGGGCTTTATGCGGCTGCCGACATCGGTATTCACTACGACAATTGGAGTCTTGCACAGACCACTCAGTTTTTTACTTCTTACGGAATCAAAGACGAGAAGGCAATTCGAGAAATTTATCAGCTGATTATCTCTGATCCTGCCAATTATTTAAAATATTATGTGGGATATTTGGAAATTTTAGATTTGAAAAAAGCGTCACTCAAAAAGAAGAAAGAAAAGTTCTCACAAAAAAAATTCCATAAGTCGATATTGGATATTGGTCCCGCTCCGTTTGATGTAGTGGAAAAATGGTTGTAATCTGCATACAATATAGCAATACCATTATGAAAGAAAGGGAATTTATGTATATCCTTTTTAGTATTTTCATCATCATACTACTGTTTTTCTTTGTAATCAATCACTCTCGAAAAAAATGTATTATACGTAAAATTTGCTGTATGACGCTGGAAGAAAAATGTAATTTGCTAAATACGATCATTGAACCGATGGGATTTTCCTATCTGGCTGATCAGGACATTTTTACTTCCACACGTGATGCCTGGCAGCGCAAAATGGGATATCAGTCACTTTATAACCGAGGCGCTGTTCATTTTAATATGGTGTTCGACTATCTTCCGGTCTACTTTGACTACAACGATAAAACCTGGATGATTCAGCTCTGGAAAGGACAATACGGAGTCAACACCGGAGGGGAAATCGGCGTATACCATGCAGACCACATTGTCTCACAAGAACAGCTTGACACCACATTATTCCAGGCGGTCGACGATTCAGATATGTTAAAAATGTCAATGGAGCTGATGCGAGATGGGAAATGTGTTTTTCGGCTGACCTGCGTTCATTGGTGGCTCACCGGATTTTCTATGGGGTTATTTTCATGGCCAAAACAGCTCTCCCTGAATGCCTCCATCACCTTTCCAGACTGTGCGATGATGAATGCATTTATCGAAGGGCTCCTAAAACAGTCTTACTGTCGATGTGACCTCGCCATCTGCGGACTGACATTGACTTTTGACATGAAACCTCTTTGCCGCCATAAAAATTGTCTGCAAAAATTAGCTGCCTGGTTCTCTCAATGGAAAAACCGTATGTTTTGTCGGCTCTTTTTATTTGCTACCCGACCATTTTGTCTTTCTTTAGATCGGCTTCTCTATCTTTACTATTTTCTTCCGTTTGCATTTCAAAAGACAATGCATGTTCGTGGCTACAAACGAAAATATATTCGCCGTTGTGGCTGTAGGAGGCAATAATTATGGGATATGAAACAAGAATTTCAAAAGCATTTGAGGGGGCATTAAAGCTCCCTCTCAGTGACAATTCTAAGTATGTTCTGTTCAGTGACTGCCACCGGGGAGTTGGCACTTCCAATGATAATTTTCTAAAAAACCAGCATTTATACTTTGCAGCCTTACAACACTATTACCAAAATAATTTTACCTATATTGAATTGGGGGATGGGGATGAACTTTGGGAAAACCGATCCTTTGACCGGATCCTTGAAATACACAGCAATGTTTTTTGGCTTCTGTCCCAGTTCTACTATCAAAAACGGCTGTATTTGATCTACGGCAACCACGATATTGTAAAACAGAATTCCTCTTTTGCCACCTTGAAATGTAAGATTTATTATTGCGATGCAACCCAATGTTACCTTCCGTTATTTCCAGGTATTACGTTTCAATCTGGGATTATTCTCTGGGATAAAAATCATAAAAAAGACATTTATCTCACTCACGGACACCAAGCTGATTTTTTTAACAGCACCCTTTGGAAAACAGCTCGTTTTCTTGTACGTTATGTCTGGGGTCCACTGGAACAAATCGGTTTTTCCAATCCAACCAGTGCCGCACGCAATCACACAAGAAAGCAGAAAATCGAAGAACGACTTACCCGATGGGCAAAAAACGAAAATCGTATCCTCATTACAGGACATACCCACCGCCCGATGCTCGGCACAAAAGATTCCCCTTATTTTAATACCGGAAGCTGCGTGCACCCACGGTGTATCACCTGTATCGAAATCGAACACCGATGTCTGACGCTCGTGAAATGGTGCCTGGATATCCACGAAGATATGAGTCTGTATGTCTCACGAGAAGAATTAGCCGGACCAATTTGCGTGGATGAATATTAATTGGGGACGTAGTAAAGCTCAAAAAGGGACAGGGCAAAGTGCAAAAAAGGGACGTAGTAAAATTCAATTTTACTACGTCCCCAATTGTTATAAATTTATATTCCCGCTCTTACCGGATGCGCTCAATCTTGACATTGCACGTGCCAAGGATGCAGAAGAAATATGGTATTCCTGTATGCTTTGTTTCTGTCTGAGTTGTTCTTCTGCACGCTCTTTTGCTTCCTGTGCTCTTTTTACGTCAATCTCTTCCGGACGTTCTGCTGTATCTACAAGCACATAAACTCGTCCGTGAGATACTCGTGCGAACCCGCTTCCGACAATCGCAATCTGCCATGTCCCATCTGGCATCTTAATCTTCAATTCTCCGCAATCAATTGCCATGATCACACTCTCATGATGTGCCAGCACTTCCCGCTGTCCATCCAGTGCCGGAATAATCACTCCGGTACACGGACCATCATAAAAGAGATGGTCACTGGCAATTAATCTGATACTAAATGTAGTTTTCATAACACTCAGCTCCTTTTAATGTTCCATTGACTTTGCTTTTTCAATCACATCATCAATTGTACCGACATTAAAAAATGCAGCTTCCGGATACTGATCCATCTCACCATCAATGATTGCTTTAAATCCGCGGATTGTCTCTTTTAATGGAACATATCTTCCCGGAATTCCTGTAAAGTTTTCCGCTACAAAGAATGGCTGAGATAAAAATCTCTGTACCTTTCTTGCCCGGTAAACAGTTGTCTTATCTTCTTCTGATAACTCTTCCATACCTAAGATGGAAATGATATCCTGAAGTTCTTTATATTTCTGCAAGATAGCCTGTACATTTCTTGCTACTTCATAGTGTTCTTCTCCCACAACATCTGCTTCCAGAATACGAGAGTTTGATTCGAGCGGATCTACCGCCGGGTAAATTCCCTGTTCTACAATCTTTCTTGACAATACAGTTGTCGCATCCAAGTGGGCAAATGTTGTCGCCGGAGCCGGGTCAGTCAAGTCATCAGCCGGCACATAAACAGCCTGTACAGATGTTACAGAACCATTTTTTGTAGACGCGATTCTCTCCTGCAGTTCACCGACTTCATTTGCAAGAGTTGGCTGATATCCTACTGCTGAAGGCATACGTCCAAGAAGCGCGGAAACTTCTGAACCAGCTTGTACGAAACGGAAAATATTATCAATAAACAACAATACATTCTGATGTTGTTCATCACGGAAATATTCTGCCATGGTAAGCCCTGTCTCAGCCACACGCATACGCGATCCAGGCGGCTCGTTCATCTGACCGAACACCAAAGCAGTCTTGTCAAGAACCCCTGACTCTTTCATCTCCGACCACAAGTCATTTCCTTCTCTGGAACGTTCTCCTACTCCGGTAAAGATAGAATATCCTCCATGCTCTGTTGCGATATTACGAATCAATTCCTGAATCAACACGGTCTTACCTACACCGGCACCACCGAACAGACCAATCTTACCACCTTTTGCATATGGAGCCAAAAGATCGATAACTTTGATACCTGTCTCCAAAATTTCTACTACAGGACTTTGTTCTTCAAATGTAGGAGCATCTCTGTGAATTACCCAATGCTCTTCATTCTCCAAAGACTCACCGCCATCAATTGTATCTCCAAGAACGTTAAATAAACGCCCCAATGTCTTATCTCCTACAGGTACTTTAATCCCTGATCCGGTTGCAGTTACTTCCATATCTCTGCTCAATCCTTCACTGGCATTCAGCATGATACAACGTACTGTATTATTTCCAATGTGCTGTGCAACTTCCATCACGCAGCGTTTCCCATTGTTATCTACTTCCAACGCATCTTTGATATATGGAATATCATTATTTTCAAATTCCACGTCAACGACAGGTCCCATAACCTGTACGATTTTCCCTTTATTCATGCGTTTGCAACCTCCCTTCTGTTATTTTGCTTTCTTCTTTTTCTGTGCTTTTGCACCACTGATTACCTCTGTGATCTCCTGCGTAATGGCAGCCTGTCTCACTCGGTTAAATTCGATATTCAGATTACGCAAAATTTCTTTTGCACTCTTTGTGGCACCATCCATTGCCATCATTCTTGAATTCTGTTCACTACAGAACGACTCAACAAGTGATCCGTAAATAAATCCAGTCACATAATTCGGAATGATACAATCCAATACATCCTTTGGTGTCGGAAGCATCGGAATCTCATCCAGCTGAATTCCCGCCGGGACCTCACAAAATGCTCCTGACTGAAGTGGAAGCAGCTGCTTTGTCTCAGCCACCATCTCCACGGCATTCTCCATTCTCGTATAAATAATATGCACCTCATCCAATTCTTTTCGATTGAATAAATCTAACATCTTCTCAGCAATCACTCTTGCGCGGTGCATCGTTGGCTTTTGCACTGTGTATTTAAAAGAAGTATCTACATCCACATTTTTCTTTTGAAAATAACTTCTTCCAAGCTGTCCCAGCACAAACAACTCATTATGTCCCGGCTTATCCAAAAACTCCTGAGCCAGCTTGATAACATTATGGTTATATCCTCCTGCAAGACCTTTATCTGCCGTTACCACAATATAGCCTTTCTTTCTGTCAGCTTCTTTTATCTCCGGGCGCTCATCAAAATACTGATGTTCGATCCCACCCTGCATATGTCCAAGAATACCGGCAATCATGATTTGCAATGTATAAAAATACGGCTCTGTCTCTTCCAAATTCTTTTTCGCTTTCTGTAAATTAGAAGAGGCAATCATATGCATAGCACTCGTGATCTTCATCGTATCTTTTATACTTTTCATTCTGCTTTGCAGCTCTCTTGTATTTGCCATACTAACACCTGCTCTTGAATTCTTTTGCTAACTCTACAATTTTATCAATTAATTCGTCGGACAATACTTTCTTTTCTTCAATTTCATTTACAATCTCTGCATGTTCTATTTCAAAGAAATTCAGCATATCCTTCTGGAAATCTTTGATTTTTGAAATCTCTACATCAACTAATACTTTATGTGTTGCCACGCACAACGTGATAACCTGTTCATGTAAACTCATTGGATGGCACAGTGGTTGTTTTAACAGTTCCATCAAACCTTTACCATATTGTAACTGCTCTTTTGTTGCTGCATCCAAATCCGAACTAAACTGTGTAAATACTTCCATCTCACGGAACTGTGCAAGGTCGATACGGATACTTCCGGCAACTTTTTTCATTGCCTTTGTCTGTGCTGCACCACCTACACGGGATACAGAAAGACCTACATTGACCGCCGGTCTCATACCTGCAAAAAACAGATCACTCTCAAGGAAAATCTGTCCGTCTGTAATAGAAATTACGTTAGTAGGAATATACGCAGAAACATCTCCTGCCTGTGTCTCAATAATCGGAAGTGCGGTAATCGAACCACCACCAAGCTCATCACTCAATCTGCTGGAACGTTCCAACAATCTTGAATGCAAGTAAAATACATCTCCAGGATATGCCTCACGTCCAGGAGAACGTTCCAATAACAACGATAATGCACGATATGCAACTGCATGTTTTGATAAATCATCGTACACAATCAGCACATCTTTCCCTTTGTGCATAAAATACTCTGCAAGCGCTGTTCCTGAGTACGGTGCAATATATTGTAACGGTGCAGAATCACTCGCTGTCGCAGATACAACGATCGAATAATCCATGGCATCATTTTTTGTAAGAGTTGATACAATTTTTGCAATTGTAGATGCTTTCTGTCCGATTGCAACATAAATACAGATAACATCTTTTCCTTTTTGGTTGATGATCGTATCTGTTGCAATAGATGTCTTACCTGTCTGTCTGTCACCGATAATCAACTCTCTCTGTCCGCGTCCAATCGGGAACATAGAGTCAATTGCCAGGATTCCTGTCTCAAGCGGAACACTGACTGATTTACGATCAATAATTCCAGGTGCCTCTTGTTCAATCGGACGGTATCCGTCAGAAGGAATATCTCCTTTTCCATCAATTGGTGCTCCCAGAGCATCCACAACTCTTCCTAAGTATGCATCTCCAACCGGAATTCCGGCTTTCTTTCCTGTTCTTGTTACCTTTGTACCTTCTTTGATTCCTGTGTCTTTTCCAAGTAAAATGACACCGATCTCATTTCTTCTGATATCCTGAACCATACCTTTTACGCCTGTTTCAAAGATAACAATCTCTCCATACATTGCATGGTCAATTCCGTAAACAGTTGTAATTCCGTCACTGATCCAGATAACAGTTCCGACCTCCTGGTCTTTTGTTTCTAACTCATAATTTTCTATCTCGCTTTTCAAAATAGAAATAATTTCTTCTGAACTAATTGAGCTCACACTTTCACCTCCAGATCAATCTTAACTGGTTCATACGGCCACGCAGACTCCAGTCATATTCATAGTCTTTCACATGCAAAATAAATCCTCCGAGCAGCTTATCATCCTGTTCAAGCTGCCACTCTACTTCTTTTACATGATACTTTTTACATAAAAATGTTTTCATTTGCTCTAACTGCTGTTCACTAGGGCAATCCACATACGTAAGAACTGCCGGTAAAATTCCGTTCTGTTCGTTATAGTACTCTTTGTATGCGGAAAATATATCTTCAATTACTTCTACGCTATGGTAGTCGCATAAAATTTTCAGGAAATTTTTGATTTCCTTTTGAAATACTTTTTCTATAATGCTGTGTTTTACCTGAATTGGAATAATCGGACTCATCAGGGAGGTTCTAAGCTTTGGCACTTTCTTGAAAGCTTCTTCTGTCTCTTCTATGATCGTTTTGTCAATTCCTAACTCATAAAGAACTTTCGCATAATTAATTGCCGTTTGCGTCATTTTGCTCACCTACCTGGGATAAAAATTGTCCGTATAGTGCCTGATTTGCCGCCGCATTTTTCTGCTCTCCAAGCATTTTTGAAACTGCCACAAGTGCAAGATTGGCAACTTCTTTTTCCATGCCGCGCACTGCTTTTTCTCTGTCTAATTCCACAGTCTTTCTCGCATTGTCAATGATTTTTCCAGCCTGCTCATCTGCCTCTTTGACAATTCTTGAATATTCTTCCTGTGCTCTTGCCTTTGAATTTTCCACAATTCTCAAAGATTCGTCATGTGCATCATTCAACGAATTCTCATACTGAGCTTTCAACTGCATAGCATCCTGTTCCGTCTTTTTTGCAGTTTCAAGCTGAGTTTTGATCATTTCATCTCTTTTCTCAATGATTCCCATAACCGGCTTGTACAAAAACTTTCTCAGCAGCAAATACAGTACCAATATGTTAATAATGGTGATAACAAGGTTTGAAACACTTAAACTAAGCATCCTGATAACCTGCCTTCCTGTATATTATTTGTTAATATTCACACCGTTGTCTGATACGTGAACTATAAAAATTATTTTAAGAATAAGATGATTAATAATGCGATAACGAAACCGTAAATAGCTGTTGCTTCGGCTAAGGCACATCCAAGTAAGAGTGATTTACTGATCTTGCTCTCTGCTTCCGGCTGTCTTGCGATTGCATCCACTGCTTTTGATGTTGCGATACCAATACCGATACCTGCTCCAATACCTGTTAAAACTGCAATACCTGCTCCAATTGCGATTAATGTTGTTGACATAATAATTTCTCCTTTTCTTCTCTTTTTGTAATTATTCTAGTGCTTCTTTTATAAATAGTGATGTTAAAAATACAAACACATACGCCTGAATCAATCCATCGAAAATGTCGAAGTAAAAACTGAATGGAATCGGCAGTAAAGCCGGCATGATAATCTTGATCAATTCCATTACTACAAATGCTCCCAAAACATTTCCGAAAAGACGCATGCACAATGACAATGGCTTGATAAATATCTCAAGGACATTGATTGGTGCGATAATAGGCATCGGCTCTGCAAAGCTCTTTACCCATTTCTTTAACCCTTTCTGATAAAACCCTGCGTACTCAATTAAAATAATACTCATAATTGCAAGCGCTGCAGTCACATTCATATCCTTTGTCGGCGGCTTAAATCCTAGAAGCCCTATCAAGTTAGCAATTCCAATATAAATGCCAACTGACATCAAATACGGAATGTATCTCTTTCCCTCTTTTCCAATAATCTCTTCAAAAAAGTGGTTCATTCCGCCAACTGCCGTCTCTAAAATAAGCTGTTTTTTACTTACACGTTCGACCGACAGATTCCTAACGAGGCAGATACATAGCAACGTGACGACTGCCATAATAATCCAGGTAACTACAACCGATTCTGAAATAGGAATACCTCCGAAAATCGGAATAGTAAATGCTGTCTCGCAGTTTAATTCTTCTAATAATTGCGTTCCTAAATTTTCCGTATCTATTCACTCCCTTTCCTCATTTTTCGTTCGACTTATTATACAACTTTGATTTTGAGATACAATCCGCAATCCGCGAATAATTTGACGAATATCATTTGTTTTTTTCAGCAGTTTGTACATTGTATTTTTAGAAATGCGTGTATGGCTCATATTTTAATAACGATTCATCCCCCTACAATTGTTCCGCCGTCTCATCTTCCGATAAAAAACGTTCCAAAGACTGGGCCATTGCAATTGCTCGAATTACAGCACTTTTCGCCATGTCCATGTGAATACTTTCAAGTCCATTTAATCCCACAAGGGCGTATTGTTGCGCTAACGTATAATCTCTCATATTGAACCTCCTGCATCTTTGTTATTTTCATCCAAATTTTACATAGTTGCATTATAACATATAACAAAGAAAAAAATGGAGGAGTTAATGATTTCTGTAAACCATTAACTCCTCCATATCCTCAATTAGTTGCCAGCCATACACTTGCCATAATCCCAGCCAGCGTTGCAGCAAGTGCCCCGGCAAGTGTATATCTGGTCTTTCGCACTTTCGCCGCCATAAAATATACGCTCATCGTGTAAAATATTGTCTCTGTACAGCTCATCATAATCGAAGCAATCAAACCAATTCTGGAATCCGTGCCATATTCTTTAAATATATCTAGTACCAATCCCGTTGCCGCCGAGGAAGAAAACATTCTCACAATCGCAAGCGGAACCAACTGTGATGGAAATCCAACATATGCCGTCATTTTCCCGATTATTTCTGACAAAAAATCCAAGAAGCCGGAAGCTCTCAATATTCCGACTGCCACCATAAGTCCGATTAACGTCGGCATAATTTTAATCACTGTAAAAAATCCGCTTTTTGCTCCCTTGATAAAGTCATCATATACATTCACTTTATTAAATACACCATAAGCAACAATTCCTAAAATAGTAACCGGAACAATAAAATCTGATAAATATAAAAGAAGCTTCATAAATTACTCCTGTTTTCGTAATCTATAAAATATATGTACTTCATTAGCTAAACATACTAAATCAATCACCTTCTCTGAGAAAATCCCTCAAATTATCAATAAATAATACAACTTCCGTTCCCGCTTTTCTTCTTATAGTTTCTTCTTTATTATGTAAAAATACATCGCAATCAGCAATAACGATGCCAGAATCCAAGCCACCGGACTAGCCATACAAATTCCAAAATAGCTTTTATATCGTGAAGCAACAATTGCTGTCACACCTCTTCCCACAAGCTCCGCAATTCCCGCCATCATCGGAAGTAAACCAAATCCCATACCCTGAATTCCGTTTCGATATAAATTGACCACTGCCAAAGGGATAAAGAATACACCTGCACATTTTAGATAAACGTCTACGGAACCAAGGATATTTGTCAAATCTCCGGACAAAAACAATACCGTCAGGTATTTCCCAACCGTAGCAATCAAAACTCCTGTCATGATTGCATATGCAAATGAAATCAATGTTGCTGACTTAAATCCATCTCGAATACGTTTGATTTTTCCTGCTCCCACATTTTGTGCGGAATAGGTGGCAAGCGTCGTCCCCATAGCAACGAATGCCTGTGACACCAACTGCTCAATCTTACTTGCTGCTGTAAATGCAGCTACCATTGTAGAGCCGAGCACGTTCAACGCAGACTGTACCATCATTGTTCCAATCGCCGTGATTGAATACTGAAATGCCATAGGAAGTCCTATACTCAACTGAATTCTTGCCATTTTCCAATCCATTGTCCAGTCCTCACGATGCATCTTAAGCACCGGAACTGCCTTTATAATATACACAAGGCAAAGAATTCCGGATACTCCTTGTGAAATAACAGTCGCATACGCAGCTCCCGCCGCTCCCATATGGAACACGATAATAAATACCAAATCCAAGACAATATTAAGCAGTGCTGCCAAAATCAGAAAATACAACGGCACCTTACTGTTTCCAAGTGCACGCAAAATACTTGACAGCAGATTATAAAGCACCTGTGCCACAATCCCTGCACAGATAATCATAATATATTGATAGGCATCTGCAAAAATATCAGACGGTGTATTCATGAATGTCAAAAGCTTATGCATTCCCAGCATACTTATAATCGTAATCACAACCGAAATCACTCCCGACAGCACTGCTGCCATCGCAACAGTCTTTCGCATCCCTTTCATATCTCCCGCACCAAATCTTTGCGCAGTCATCACCGTAAAACCGGCAGTCAGTCCAATCAGACTTGTAATGATCAGAAACATAATCGTTCCCGTCGATCCGACTGCCGCCAATGCTTTTGTTCCAACAAACTTTCCAACTATGATCGTATCCGCCATACTGTAAAACTGCTGAAATACGTTGCCCAAAAAGATTGGAACCGTAAAATTAAAAATCACTTTTGCAGGATTTCCTACCGTCATATCTCTTTCCATCAATATTACCCCCTTGTTAATTCTTCCCTGCACAAATTGAGCGCAGCTTCAATCACCTTATCCATATCATAATATTTGTAGCTTCCCAAACGCCCTCCAAATATCACATTCCTCTCCTTCTTCGCAAGCTCCTGGTACTGCTCAAACAGCCGATTGTTCTGCTCATCATTTACCGGATAATACGGTTCCATTCCCACTTTCCATTCCAGCGAATACTCTCTTGAAATAACCGTTTTTTCCTGCATTCCAAACTCAAAATGCTTGTGCTCAATAATACGCGTATACGGAACCTCTCTTTCCGTATAATTCACAACTGCATTTCCCTGATAGTTGTCCGTATTCAATACTTCTGTCTCAAATCTTACCGAACGATACTGAAGCGCCCCCAACTGATAGGAAAAATACTCATCAATCATGCCTGTGAACACAGTCTTTTCTGCAATGTCCGGATTTTCCTTGATAAAGGAAAAATAGTCCGTATCGGTCTTCACCGGGATCCCATCCAGCATCTTTTCCACGATTCTTGTGTATCCGCCAATGGGAATTCCCTGAAAACGGTCATTAAAATAATTGTTGTCATAGGTAAAACGCACCGGCAAACGGCGAATAATAAATGCCGGAAGTTCCTTACACTCTCTTCCCCACTGTTTTTCGGTGTACCCCTTTACCAGTTTTTCAAACACATCTTTTCCGACAAGAGACAGTCCCTGCTCTTCTAGATTCTTTGGCTCTGTAATTCCCGTCTCAGCCACCTGCTGCGCAATCTTTTCTTTCGCCTCCTGTGGCGTTTTGATCCCCCACATTTTGCTGAATGTATTCATATTAAACGGCAAATTATAAAGTTCATCTTTGTAAACAGCAATCGGCGAATTGATATAATGATTAAATTCTGCAAACTGATTGATATAATCCCACACCTCTTTATTGGACGTGTGGAAAATATGTGCTCCATACTTGTGCACCTGAATTCCTTCTATTTCTTCACAATAAATATTTCCGGCAATGTGATTTCGTTTTTCAATCACAAGGCATTTTTTTCCACTTTTCTTTGCTTCATGTGCGAAAACTGCACCAAAAAGTCCTGCTCCCACAATCAAATAATCGTATTTCATATTTTTTCTCCATTATTTTGTCTTATCTCTCCCCATTTTAGACAATTCAGCTTAGAATCGCAATATTTTTCTCCATTGATTTTCCCTTTTTATTGCACTAAAATAGTATTTAGAAAATTAGGAGGTGTTATTTTATGGGTGCAAAACAACAAGCTTACAAAAAACTTGCAGATACCATGATCAAAAATTTTTCCAAAAGAAATATCGAGGCTTTCTATTGTGATGATCGAAATCAAGCAGTTTCATTGGCAATGGAAATGATGAAAGATGGCAATACCGTCGGTTTTGGCGGTTCTGAGACATTGAACGAAATCGGAATTTTAGATACAATCAAGAATTCTTCTTTGACTTTAATTGACCGGAATACTGCAAAGACTCCGGAAGAGAAAAAAGAGATGTATTTTAAAAATGCGATGGCAGATTATTTTTTGATGAGTTCCAACGCCGTTACGATTGACGGAGAGTTAATCAATATCGACGGTAACGGTAACCGCGTTGCCTGTCTCATTCACGGTCCGGAGCACGTCATCCTCATTGTCGGGATGAACAAAGTAGTCACAGATGTAGAATCCGGAGTTGCCCGCGTCAGAAACATCGCTTCCCCTGCAAATGCCGCTCGTCTCGGAACAAGAACTCCTTGTGGCGCAGTCGGACATTGTGGCAACTGCAATTCTCCTGACTGTATGTGCTGTCAGGTTGTCATTACAAGACACTCCAGACACACCGGAAGAATCAAAGTTATCTTAGTTGGCGAAGAATTAGGTTATTAAGAATTTCTTAAAGGGGACGTAGTAAAATTGAATTTTACTACGTCCCCTTTTGAATGTTTTAACAATATTTTTGAATGATTTCCTGCATTTTATCAAACTGCTGTTCCATCTCGTCCACCAGTTTGAACTGTGTGCGGGCGCGAACCAGATTGTGTTCCGGATACGCTGTTTTAAAGTAAGTGTCTCCCTGAAGATAATCTGTCAGGAAACGGATTCCACACTCTAATGTCATCAGTCTTGCCCCCCAAGGCAAGCTTTCTTTTTCTTCCTGTGTCAACACATCACCAGTACCTTCCAAATAGCCTTTTACATATGTGTCATACAGAGAAATATCAAAGTGAACCAAATCCAGATCCTTCTCATCTTCCGCCGCTGTGGCAGCGCCAAAGCGAATCGAATCTCCGAAGTCATTTGCTGCAAGACCAGGCATAATTGTATCTAAATCAATAATACAAAGTCCTTTTCCAGTCTTGGCATCAAATAAAATATTATTTAATTTTGTATCATTATGTGTAACACGCAACGGAAGTGTTCCCTCTTCCTGCTGTTTTACAAGCACTCCACAGTCCTCTTTTCTATTTAATGCAAACTCAATTTCTTTCTTGCAGGAAGCTGCTCTGTTCTTAATATCACGCTTTAACGACATCTGGAATGCCTCAAATCGTTTTACCGTATTGTGGAAATCCGGGATTGTCTCATTCAACTCAGATGCCGGATAATTGCCAAGCTGTTTTAAGAAATGTCCGAAACTGTTTCCTGACTGATAGAACTGTTCCGGTTTCTCCACAGACTGGAAACATACCGAATCATGGATGAAGTGATAGCTTCTCCAAGGTTGTCCCTCGTTATCCTCAAAATATGTACATCCATTCTTTGTTTTAATCGCAGCAAGTGTCTCCCTATCCGGATCACCGCCTTCTTCTCGAATCACATTTCTCAAATACTCAGTCACACGGAAAATATTTTCCATAACTCCGGCAGGATCTTTGAATACATTGTTATTTACTCTCTGCAAAATATAACACAACTCATCTTCTCCATCTACCGGCATATATACTGCATATGTCTCATTGATATGTCCTTCACCAAATGGCTTTACATAGCTGCACTGTGTTCCAAAACCAAACGCATACAATGCATCTTCAAGATTTCTGTTCTTGCCTACTCCATCTATCTTTCTTCTAGTCGAAAATACAACTTCGCCCTCTTCTACTTTTCTCTTTGACTCAATTGTACAGTTCGCCTTTACCACACTTCCAAGACCGATATGTGCGCCGCATCCCACAAAAGAATCATGGTCCACTACAGCTCCACTGTTTACCAAAACACCATGCTCAATCACAGTATTTGTATTCACTACCGCATTCTGCATAATAAAACTTCCCTCGCCAATCTTTGCACTCGGGCTTACTACTGCAGACGGATGAATAATTGCCGGAACATTGTATCCAGCCTCCATCAATTGTTCTGTCCAATACAGACGCATTCCATTATCCCCAAGACCTGCCACTGCAGTGTCATACTTTTCCAGAAATGCTTTGTAATCACAGCATTTCCCTATAATATCTGTTCCTATAACAGCATCATCTAAAAAGACAACCTCTTCATATCCAAGTATTTTTGCCGTCTCCTGAATCATATGACCAAATCCGCCAGCACCTAAAATCAATAAATTCTTCATCGTAATCTTCTATGAGCAAATCCGCTCATGCTTCCCCTTTCACTATAATTTTTCTTCATTATAACATTTGTATCTGCTTCTGTCTCCCTTTTCATAAAATAATATTGGGTTTAGTTTTATTCATTTCATACCACTTATTGAGCGTATTGTAAACATACAACTTTTACGCTCAAAACATTTCTTAAAATTTTCAAACTCTTCGCCTTTTTCCCATCACCACCGCAAACACCACACCCACAGCCGTACTGATCGTTGTCGCCACAATCCCAGCACCTACAATCCCAGCAGGGTTCACACTTCCATATTGGCTGCGATATGCGATAATATTAATCGGTATCAACTGTAATGAGGAAATATTCAGGATTAAAAATGTACACATATCCCGGCTTGCAATTGTCTTATCCCGATTCGGGTTGATTTCCTGAAGACTCTTCATCGCCATTAATCCTGCCGGTGTCGCTGCCCAGCCAAGTCCCAGAAAATTAGCAATCATATTTGTTGTAATATGTTCATTCGCTTTATGCCCTCTTGGAATATCAGGGAACAAAATCCGCACAATCGGCTGGATTTTTCTCGATGCTGCCTTAATGATTCCTGCCTTTGTTGCTATTTCCATCAAACCGACCCAAAAAGACATCACTCCCATCATCGTAATACAAAGCGTCACTGCCTCCTTAGAAGAATCCAATGCCGCATTCGTAATTTCCGGCATCTTTCCGTTAAATGCTCCAAACAAAATTCCAATTACAATCATACCTGCCCAAAGGTAATTTAGCATCATTTCACCACATTTATTTTTTATAAAATATATGCAGGAGGTTTTCAACTTATGTTCCTGTTCACACCACGCCATTCGCAGTAAATGAATCCTCATGTAAACATGAACTCATTTGCTATTGACTGATGTGTGAGCTGTAACCAAATTATCAATCCGGTTCAGTATATTCTTTCTCTTCTCATCAAATAGCAGATTCTTGTTATATTGATAATAACGCTTGCACTCATAATTTTGCAAAAACTGTACGCTGTAAAAATTAGTGTTGAGCTCTGTCACAAACACGGTCATCTCCTGACTATTACCAAATGCAATCTCCATAAAATCAAATCCATACTCCAACATTTGTCCTGCCGCATCCAGTTCTTTTTGATACGCCTCATTTTCTTTGGCAAATTCCTTTTTCACAAGTTCAAATGCCGCTTCATGTTCCGGATTTTCTGCTTCTTTTAGTAACTTTTCATATTGCTCCAATTTCTCAATTGTCTGCTTCAACGCATACCCTTCTTCACGATTTAGTATTTTTGCTTTTTTCTTTGAATTCAATGTCTGCTCCATCTCCTCGCAAATCTGTTTCAGAGATAGTGACCCACTTTTATAGCCCTTCAGTTTTTCAAACAGAACCGTGATGCTCGCTTCTTTCTTGTATGTCTGTCGAAATGCCTCTACTGTCTTTGCAAGTACAAGACTTACAACACTTAACTTTTCATCAAACGATGCATGTCCGACTTTTTTCACAAGAATCGGATCGATTTTTCCCTGCATCACCTGTTCAATCTGGTAATCTGCCTGATATTTATAATAAAGCTCCAAATAATTTGCAAAATCTTTTGCTATCTTCGGATACTGAATATACTGCACTACAACCTCCCAGTCTACTGTGATTTCGAGTTTTTCATATACCTGAATCAGACGTGATAAATCCTCCCATCCTCGCGGAGTTGCAAACAACATTCCATCCACAGTTGTCTCCATCTGATAGAAATATGCCACTCTCGTTGTCAGATAAGAAATCACCGCCGGATGAATATCCTGCACATACGCATATTCTTTCCAAACCGAAAAATCCGGCTCCACCTCAATTTTCTTCACACGATCCATAGTCACCACGTCAAACTCACGCACTGATTTGTTATATTCTGGTGGGTTTCCCGCAGCCACAATAATCCACCCTTCCGGAATGGCATGATTTCCAAATGTTTTATATTGAAGGAACTGAAGCATCGCCGGCGCCAATGTCTCCGAAACACAGTTGATCTCGTCGATAAACAAAATTCCTTCTTTGAGGCCACTTTCTTCAATTTTATTGTACACCGATGCAACAATTTCGCTCATTGTATATTCCGTCACTGAATATTCATTTCCATCATATATGTGCGTTGAGATAAACGGAAGCCCGATAGCGCTCTGTCTCGTATGGTGCGTAATTGTATATGCGACAAGACCAATTTCACACTCTTTAGAAATCTGCTCCATGATCTGCGTTTTTCCAATTCCCGGCGCCCCAATCAGAAAAATCGGCCGCTGTCTCTGCGATGGAATCTCATAATTTCCTTCTTCATCCTTCAACAAATATGCCTCTATTGCATGTTTTATTTCCTGTTTTGCTCTCTTTATATTCATTCTATTCTTTTTTCCTCCAACTCTTCCGGTTCTATAATCAGTTTTATCGCCCAAACCGGCACATCTACATCCCGATAATCTTCTTTTAGAAATACAAATGCAACCTCATAGTTTGGACGCTTTGCCGGAAATGTTCCATACCCATCCGTAAAATAAATTAACCCTTTTAATCTGTGAAATGCTTTCGCCTTTAGCAATTGGTTGACATATCCAAACACCGGACGAAAATCCGTCCCTCCAAATCCTTTTACCTCAAAATGCTCCATATATTCATCCAACTCCTGCCGATTTGTAATCACTACATCCGACTGCACTTTATCATCGCACTGAATGACATGCACATTTATTTTTCGAAAGAAACTTTCTGATTTACCCAAAATACTGAACGTTTCCTCCAGAAATTTTTTTATTAACTCTTCTTTACAAGACATCGATGTGTCAATCGCAATGACAAAATCTTCAATTTTGCGCAATTCTTTTGTTTCCTGTGGCTCAATCAACGGCATATTCCCGTACATTTCCATTCCGTAATTATAAAAAATATAATCAAAGCTATCCTGATCCACCTGCATTTCCTCTTTTAAAATCGCAAACTTTTCCAAAAACTTTCGATAGTCATATCGGTTACGATTTTCAATCTGTACTTGATTTAAAATATTTTCCGCATTCTCAGAAGCCTCCTTTGAAAATGTCTCCATCTCCGTCTGCAATTTCTCATTTTGCTCTTTCCACTTTTTCTCCCGCTCAATGCATTTTTCAGGGGACACATTCTCGTTCCACAAAACATGATCATCCACAAAAAATTCTTCCTGCATTTTTCCAAACTGCTCTTCTTCTAAATGCATCCCCAGCAATTCCCAGTACACCCCTTTTGGCGTCAACACTTCCATCTTTTCTCTCAATTTTTGGTAAACTCCCTTTCGATATGGAGGCACATATTTGCGGACACTGTGCTCATTGAGTTCATCTATGATTGACTCCACAACAATATCACAAGCCAGATTCCAATACTGTTCCTCCGCATGGTCCGGCTGTTTCAAATGCCCGAAAAGACAGTGAAAAATCATATGAAGATACGCACGGTTTACTTGCACCGGCGTCTTCTGGTACAGCCCAATCAGATAGTCTGGATAAAAATAAACCGTAAATCCATCCGTCCCCATACCGGAAATCTTCGTGTCCGGCAGAAATTCAAATCCGCTTAAAATCACATCAAAAAAGCGCATGGACAAATATAGCTCATTCCTTGCATTTTTCAAAATATCTATGCAAATCTCGATTTTCTCGAGTTCTTTTTGTTGTTGTTTTTGAATTGGATTCATAACTCAAACGTCTTCCTTTTTACTTGAAATCTTTGATGTTTTAACTCCATCAAATAGCTTGTCAGTTCCACTCTGCTTTTTTTATTAACCTGCTCGATTAAATACTCCAGCGTCTTTTGCTCTGAAATACAATGCTCTGCCAAAAATTTACATTCTTTCTCCCGCATCTTTTCCGCTGCCCATTTTATGCATGTTTCAATGTGATCCTTCAAAAAGCTCATATATTTTTTCTTTGCCTTCTCACTTAACTGATACGGATATAAAAGCCTTCCGAACACGAGCCGAAATAACGTATCTTCATATTCCCTTCCTTTTGCCCATTCAAACCGCTCATCGTACAGATGAAACTGAAGTTCTTGCCGAACAAAACAATTCCGGTACATCATACCACTTCCATGCGTGTGTGTCTCCAAAATCCTCGCAGGCGTATTTTCGACCGCCTCCTCAAAAAACTCTGGGAATATCAGTTTCGCTTCCCCCTGTTTACTGTGATAAAAAATTGTCTGCTCCTCTGGCAATTCCATCAAAAGCTCACGCAGACAAGATTTTTCATTCTCCACAAAAGTCACATCAATCTCCCTCACCTTGTGACACCCCGTAAATGCTCCCGCACCGATATCTTTCAACGTATTGTAAAATTGTATTCTCCTTAAATTGCGGCAATTGTAAAATGCATATCGCCCAATTTTTTTAATAGAGTTTGGAAGGATGATTTCTTCAATCGGGGACGTAGTAAAATTTAATTTTACTACGTCCCCGATTGGTTGCGAAAATGCATAATCTCCTATCTCCGTCACCTCAAATCCATCAATTTTTTCTGGTACTTCTATAGCCATACTATTCCAAAAAGCTCCTGTAATTCGGGCTTTGTTGTCATTTACTTTATACTCATACTTTTGAAAATCTTTTTCCATTTTATTATTTTACCTCTAAAAATTTTTCAAAAAACTACAAATTTATTTTAATAAATTTTTTTTAACTTGTCAAAAAGGGACAGGGCTATTTTCGTTTTGGGACACCACAATACTCAATTGGGGACGTAGTAAAATTAAATTTTACTACGTCCCCAATTTAAACTTCTATCTCTTTTTCTTTCAATCTCCGATGTACAATTCCACGAAACAATGTATAAACCACCGAAGCAATCGGAATAAAAATCAACATTCCGACAATGCCCATCAAGCTCGCTCCAATACTGACTGCAACAAGCACCCAGATAGACGGCAGCCCCACAGAATTTCCAACGACATGCGGATAAATCAAATTTCCTTCGATCTGCTGTAATACAAGGAACATTACCACGAAGATCAATGCCTGCATCGGATTCACCATAAAGATCAAAAGTGCTCCGATTACACATCCGATAAATGCTCCAAAAATCGGAATTAATGCCGTAAATGAAATCAGGATTCCAATCAACAGTGCATATGGCATTCCAAAAATTGTCATCGCCACAAAAAACATACTTCCAAGAATAATTGCCTCAACACACTGTCCGGTTAAGAAATTAGAAAAAGTCTTATACGTCAGTGAGCTAAGCGCAAGCAAAATCTCTGTCCAGTCCTTTGGCATAAATGCGTACATCACCTTGCGAACCTGTACGTTTAACTTTTCTTTCTGAAGCAGAATATAACACGAAAATACAAAAGCAATAAAGAATGTCGTCACACCACTTACAATACTTTTTGCAGCCTCAAATGTAGATCCAAGCACGCTTCCAGCACCATTTTTAAAGAAATCAATACCGCTTTTAATCATCTCATCCCACTTGAACTCCATACTGCCAATCCACTTCACGATTTCCTTATTATCCTGAAAAATATTTTCCGCCCACTCCTGTACTTGCGGAATAAACGCCTGAATATTTCTTCCAAGATTCATCGCCGTATCTCCCAGCGCCGGCGCTACGACAAACACAACGATTCCAATGATTCCAAGTACAAACAAAATCGTAATCAGAAAGCTTGCAGGTCTGGCAAATTTCTTTGCCCATTTATTCTCCTTCATTTTCTTATTTCCGAAAAACTTTTCCTCAATGAAATGCATTGGCACATTGAGTACAAATGCAATCGCACCACCAAGTACAAACGGGAAAATCACTCTGCCGATAAAACCAAGACCATCTAGCACTACTTCGTAGTTCCATAGCCCAATCAGTATAATTGCTGTAAAAACAATCAATCCTCTTATTTTCTTAATCGTTTCCTTATCCAAATTCATTTACTCGCCTTCCTATCGTCTTTTACGAATCCATTTCAGAAGCTGAATCACTGGAAGATTCAAAAGTGCAAGACCATAAACAGTAAATAATTGTGTCACATTCAACGGAACAACCTTAAATACATTCTGTAATGCTGGAATTGTCAATACACTTGTAATCAATACAAAGCCAATCAAAAATGCACCAATCAAGTAAATATTATTCCACAATTTTTTACTGAACATCATCGGTCTGTCTGATTTACAGTTAAATCCATGTACAAGTCTTCCTGTACATAATGTACCAAATGCCATCGTACTTGCAAGCACTGCATCACCGCCACGGTAACCAATCAAAAATGCTAACATTGTCATCAGACCAATACAGAAACCTTCTGTTCCAACCTTAATCAAAAAGTCCTTTGTCAGAATCGATTCATTCATCGGACGCGGTTTCTCATCCATGACAGTCTTTGTATGCGGCTCCAGTCCAAGCGCGATTGCCGGAAGACTGTCTGTCAACAAGTTGATAAACAACAGATGTACCGGGGCAAACGGAACCGGAAGTCCTGCCAGCGAAGCATATAATACTGCAAGAATTCCACCAAAGTTACCTGAGAGCAGGAACTGAATAGAACCCTTGATGTTTTTATATACATTTCTTCCATTTTCAACTGCTTTGATGATAGTTGCAAAATTATCATCTGTCAATACCATTGCCGCTGCGTCTTTTGATACTTCACTTCCTGTAATTCCCATCGCAACACCGATATCCGCCTGCTTCAATGCCGGGGCATCATTTACACCGTCACCTGTCATCGCAACAATATTTCCTTTATTCTGCCATGCACGCACGATACGAATCTTATGTTCTGGAGAAACTCTCGCATATACGGAAATTCCATCTACAAAATCCATCAATTCTTCATCAGACATATTATCAATCACAGAGCCTTCACACGCTTCTGATTCATCTTTCAAAATACCAATTCGTTTTGCGATAGCTGCCGCTGTTACTTTATGGTCTCCCGTAATCATAATAGGCTTGATTCCCGCACGGATACAATCTGCAACTGCTGCCTTAGACTCTTCTCGCGGCGGATCCATCATCGAAATCAATCCCACAAATATCAAGTCATCCTCATCTTCTAACTGCAGCACCTGATCTTTTTGAATCGGTTTATATGCAAACGCAAGTACTCGCAAACCACTTCTTGAAAATTCCTGATTCTGATTTTCAATCGCTTCTTTATCTTCCTGTGTAATCTGACAGACTTCTGTTCCCTTTTGAATCTTTGTAACACGATTTAAAAGTACATCCACCGCACCTTTTGTCACCATAACCGGTCCATTCTCCAGCACATGTGCTGTAGACATTAATTTTCTGTCGCTGTCAAACGGAATCTCACTTGTACGAGGGAATTTTCCCCTTACATACCCTGCTTCTGCTCCAAGCTTTGTTCCTAGATTAATCAGGGCTGTCTCTGTCGGATCCCCAATTTCCACACCATCTACATTTGTAGAGTCATTACATAAAATACTATATCTTAAAAGTTCTTTTTGTCCAAGCGCCTGACGGTCAATCTCTGCCGCCGGAATTCGTTTTCCATTTACATAATAATCTTCTACAGTCATACGGTTCTGAGTCAATGTTCCAGTTTTGTCAGAACAGATAATCGATACACTTCCAAGACCTTCCACTGCCTGTAATTTACGGATAATTGCATGCTCTTTTGCCATCTTCTGTGTTCCAAATGACAGCACGATCGTCACGATAGAACTGAGTGCTTCCGGAATCGCTGCAACAGCCAGCGCTACTGCAAACATAAAGGAATCTCCGATGTTGACTCCCTGAAATACATTTACACCAAACAAAATACCACAGAAAATCAAAATTACAATTGATAATTTCTTTCCAAATTCATCTAAATTCATCTGAAGAGGTGTTTTCTTCTCAGACGTCGTCTTCAAAAGTGTGGCAATCTTACCTACCTCAGTATCCATTCCAATAGCTGTTACAAGGAAAGAACCACGTCCATATGTTACAAAACTTCCTGAGAATACCATATTGGTTTGGTCACCTAATGGCACTTCGCCAGTAATCGTATCTTCTGACTTTTCTACCGCAAGACTTTCTCCTGTCAGTGCACTTTCGTCAATTTTCAAACTCGCATTTGTCAAAATACGTCCATCAGCCGGAACATAATCTCCTGCTTCCAGAAAAACTTCGTCACCGATTGTCACCTCTTTTGACGGAATCTGAATCACATTGCCATCACGAAGTACCTTCGCAAGTGGCGCCGATAATTCTTTCAGACTATTCAACGACTGTTCTGCCTTTACTGTCTGAACCGTTCCGAGAATTGCATTGATTGTGATTACAACCAAAATAACAATCGCACTCTCTGCATCTCCAAGTATCCCTGATACGACTGCTGCCACAATCAAAATAATGACAAGAAAATCCTTAAACTGCTCCAGAAATATCTGAATCGTACTTTTCTTTTTTCCTTCTACAAGTTCATTCAGACCATACTTTTCCTGGTTCTGCTGCACTTCACTTGAAGTCAATGCCTCTTCTTTTCCATTGACTTCCCGCCTCACTTCATTTTGTGAGAGCTGATAATAATTTTTCATTCCAAAATCCTCCATTCTTCCGTGCACTACCTAGTCTCTATTGTTTACATTTTCACCCTTTTTATAAAAAATTACAAAAGAGAATAAAAAGAGACCTTTATTGCACGTTAATTATGCAATAAAAGTCTCACTATTTCATTACGATACGGATGAAATTCATCGTATTGACGACATCGTAAACGTTTAGTAACGCTAGTTACTCCCTTTTATCTATAAAATACTATAGTCAACTTTTTTGGTTCTGTCAACTGTAATTTTTAATTCTTTTACAATTTGATACAACAAAAGCATCATAACCTGCGTCGCCGCAAGCGACCACCAAATTCCGATAATCCCGAACACAGCCGGCAATAAAAATAGAAATATCGGTGCCACAATCAATGTCTCCCCATAGATCAACGCCATAGCCGGCTTTACTTTCAATGTTGCATTTAAATAAGATATATGAAATTTTGCAAGTCCGGTAAACAAAAACGACACCGCACTAATTCTCATTCCCACATGAAAAAACTGCTCTGACTGCTTTGACATTCCAAAAATAGCCGGAAAGAAATCCGATACTGACACGACAACTGCAAGCATAACTACTCCTAAAACAATGACACTTGCTGACGCTACTCTTTTAATATACGCAAGTTCCTCTCGTTTTCCTGCGCCACAGTAAAAGCTCATAAGCGGCTGAGAACCATCTCCCACACCTACCAGCATCGACTGCACCGGAAATACAATATAAGAAATCACTGCATAACACGCAACCGCTGCATCACCACCGTATTTCAGGCACTGCAGATTTGTAAAAATCAGCACAATCGACGGTGCCAGAGACAGTCCAAATGCAGACACCCCAATCTGAAAAATTTTCACACTTCTTTTCCAGTTCCAAACCAACTGTACCTTTGTTTTTCCTTTGATATAAATTAAGTAAATGCAAATAAAAATCACGGATATCTGCGCTGCAATCGTGCCAAGAGCAGCTCCCCGAATTCCCAGTCCCACTTTAAAAATGAATACATAATTCAATGCAAGATTTACGAACATCCCTGTGACCATACTCACCATAGCGCTGACTGCCATCCCTCTGTTTCGAAGCAACGGTATCATTCCTGAACCGATGATCTGAAAAACACATCCTAAAATAATAATCTGCACATAGGCCTCAGCCTGCATCAGTACCTCTCCTCTTGCACCAAGAAGCTGTAATAAGATCGGATACGTCAAAAACAATATTACACTTAATAAAATTCCGACTCCCACAAGCAGACACACCGTCAGATGATACGTTTTTTCACTTTCTTGTTTCTCATCTTTTCCAGCTAAATTCGAAAACAAAACACTGCCGCCACTTCCAATCCCTATCCCTGTTGCAGTAATCACTGCAACAAGCGGCCATGCAAGGTTAACTGCTGCAAGTCCGGTATCTCCCGCTGCCCGACCTACAAATAATCCGTCCATCACGGAATAGAGGCCTGATAACATCAGCGAAAACACCGTCGGGAGACAATCCCTGATAAGATTTTTCTGAATTACTTTCTTTTCCATAGTCACTCCTTATTGCACAAAAAAGGACAAGGATTTCCACCTTGCCCTAAAACTTCATTCTCACTAGTTTGTGATTGTTTTTTCTGTTTCTTTATCAAATACGTGAATTTTTTCTGCATCTAATGCAAATTTCACTGTATCGCCTGTTCTTGCTGTTGTTCTTGGGTTTACTCTTGCTGTCATACTTGTTCCTTCATAATCGAAGTATAAGTAAACTTCAGCACCAAGCATCTCGTATACACGGATTGTAGCTTCGATTACTGTATTTGGTGAAGCTTCAATAAACATCTGCTCATCATGTACATCTTCTGGGCGAATACCAAGTACAACTGTCTTTCCATCATATCCTCCGTCAATGAGCTTTTTCGCTTTTGCTGGTGGAAGTTCAATTGCAGAAGGTCCTGCTTGAAGATAAACTTTATCTCCTTTTACCTTACATACTGCATCTACGAAGTTCATCTGAGGTGATCCAATGAATCCTGCTACGAATAAGTTACATGGTGTATCATATAATACCTGTGGTGTATCTACCTGTTGAACAACACCGGCACTCATAACTACGATTCTTGTTCCAAGTGTCATAGCCTCTGTCTGGTCATGTGTAACGTAGATGATTGTTGTACCTAATCTCTGGTGTAATTTAGAAATCTCGATACGCATCTGCCCTCTTAATTTTGCATCCAAGTTTGATAAAGGCTCATCCATAAGGAATACTTTTGGATTACGAACGATAGCACGTCCCATAGCAACACGCTGTCTTTGTCCACCTGATAATGCTTTTGGTTTACGATCTAATAATGCTTCCAAGTCAAGAATCTTAGCTGCCTCACGAACCATCTTGTCAATCTCATCTTTTGGCACTTTTCTTAATTTCAAACCAAATGCCATGTTATCATATACTGTCATATGTGGGTATAACGCATAGTTCTGGAATACCATCGCAATATCTCTGTCTTTTGGTTCTACATCATTTACTAACTTATCTCCAATTCTTAATTCTCCAGAAGAGATGTCTTCCAGCCCTGCAATCATACGAAGTGTTGTAGATTTACCACATCCTGATGGTCCTACAAAAATGATAAATTCTTTATCTTGAATTTCAAGGTTGAAATCTTTTACTGCTTCAAATCCATTTGGATAAACTTTATTAATATGTTTCAATGATAAACTTGCCATTTCAATCTTCCTCCTAATAGCTTTCGTTTTTTATTCTTCCTAAAGTATATAGAAAAAGTAAATTATGGTCTATGCCCAAGTTGAACAAATTTTTCTCAGTTGTCTCGTCAAGTCGACGAATCTTGCGAAATTAGCATCTGGTATACATCTCGTTTCCCAATTCCCCGGTCTTTCGCCACTTTTTTCATTGCCTCTTTCTTATCCACACCTTGATCCAAATAGAAATCCATATGCTCCTCTATGCTCATCTCTTCCCACTTTGCAACTTCTTCTTGTCGAAGTTCCTCGCGGCTTTTTCCTTCAATGACAAGCACACACTCACCCTTTGGCTCATTTGCCTCATAATATGCAAGTGCTTCCCCAAGCGTTGTCGCAAATGCAGTCTCGTGCTTTTTGGTCAATTCCCGGCACACCGTAATTCTTCGATCTCCAAGTCTCTCCAACAGTTCCCGCAGTGTACGAACAAGTCTATGCGGTGCCTCATACAAAATCATTGTCCGTGTCTCATTTACAAGTTCATTCAATACAGACTGTTTTTCTTTTTTATCTGTCGGCAGAAATGCCTCAAACGCAAACCTTCTTGTCGAAAGTCCCGACAACGTCAATGCCGTAATACACGCCGCTGCTCCAGGCAGGGATGTGACTTCAATCCCTTCCTCATAGCACATCTTCACAAGCTCTTCCCCCGGATCTGACACTCCCGGTGTCCCCGCATCTGTCACAAGTGCAATCTGCATCCCATCTTTTAGCTTCTCAATGAGCTTTTTACCTTTTTCTATCTTATTATATTCGTGATAACTTGTCATCGGAGTCTTAATTCCAAAATGATTCAAAAGCTTTACGCTATTTCTTGTATCCTCCGCTGCAATCAAATCCACCTCACCCAATGTACGCACAACACGATATGTCATATCTTCGAGATTTCCAATCGGTGTCGCACACAAATACAGCTTTCCTGACATATTTGTGCCTCCTTCTTATTTCATCGCATACTCCGAAAGCAATTCTTCCGAATATACGCCCTGCTCTTTATAGACAATCAATGGCGGCTCCACGCGCATACGTGAATTTGCCCCACGCATTCCTTCAATCAGCACCATATTCGGTTCCTTATGTACAAATGGATGTACCATTCTCATACGTTTTGGCTCAATTCCTACCTGTATCATCTTTGACAGGATTTCAGCCAATCGAAACGGTCTGTGCACCATATAAAATCGACCTCTTGGCTTTAAAATTCTTGCGCTTTCCCGCAAAATATCATTCAAATCACAAAGCACCTCATGCCTTGCAATTGCCTTTGCATCCGACGGATTCTCAATACCATGATGTCCAATCATATATGGCGGATTTGTTGTTATGACGTCAAAAGAGGCTGGTCCGAATAATTCGGCTGCCTCTTTGATATCTCCCGTCACAATGTCAACTTTCTCCTCCAAATGATTATGGGCTACACTTCTTCTTGCCATGTCAGCACTTTCTTCCTGTATCTCCAGTCCGGTAAAATGCATCCCTTCGGTCTTTGCCGTAAGTAAAATGGGAATGATCCCTGTTCCTGTTCCAAGATCCAGCGCACATTCTTTCTGTTTTACACGGGCAAAATTGGCAAGTAATACGGCATCCATTCCAAAACAGAATTTCCCCGGATGCTGTATGATCTCATACCCGTTAATCTGTAAGTCATCCAGACGTTCGTCTGATTTCAGATTAGTTATCATCTAATTTTGACGCTCCTTCGTTCTTCTCCAATGCTGCAAGCTCCTTCATCTCTTCTTTGGAAAGTCTCACATCATTTTTTCTCTTTCGCGGTCTGAATTTCAGCTCATCCACTTTGTACTCGCGAATCTCTTTCTCATCATTTTCTAACGTCACAACTACTTTTACAAGCTGGCGAAGCACACTGACACTCTGTACTTCTCCTTTCAAGCCCTCATTTGTTGTAACTGTGTCCCCGATTGCCGGAAGACGGCTGTTCAGTTCTTCATATGTCTCTTCCTCATTGGTCAGACAACACATCAGCCTTCCACACACACCGGAAATTTTCGTCGGATTCAAAGAAAGGTTCTGTTCTTTTGCCATCTTGATTGATACCGGTGCAAACTCTGATAAATATGTGTGACAACAAAGCGGACGTCCGCAAATTCCGATTCCGCCCCGAATCTTTGTCTCATCACGCACACCAATCTGACGCAGCTCAATTCTTGTACGAAATACTGCCGCCAAATCTTTTACAAGCTCACGAAAATCAATTCTTCCGTCTGCTGTAAAATAAAACAGCACTTTATTATTGTCAAATGTATATTCGGCATTGATCAGCTTCATATCCAGATTGTGTTTTCTTATTTTTTCCAGACAGATTTCAAATGCCTCTTTTTCTTTCTCACGGTTCTTTTCTTCCGCTCTTTTGTCTTCCTCTGTGGCAATTCGAATTACCGATTTTAGCGGCTGCATGACCTCTTCATCCTTCACTTCTTTCGGTCCTGTCACAACAGTTCCAAATTCTATGCCTCTTGCTGTCTCCACTATTACTTTGTCACCCTGTCTGATGTGAAATTTACCTGGTGCAAAATAATAAATCTTTCCTGCCGGACGAAATCTTACTCCGATTACTCTTGTCATATTCTAGTTCTCCTTTATCGTAAGCAACAATAATTCCATTACCAGATCAAAGTTTACATTCGCTTTCAGGCGTGTTTTCGCCTTTTCGATACTGTCCAGAATAATCTCAATTCCCTCATAAGAACTTTTGCTTGCCTTCTCCTTGATGTAAGTCAATTGGTCACCAAATACAACTTTTCCTGCTTCTTTTGTTGCCTTATAAAGCAGAACATCCCGGTACCAGACAGTAAGCAGATCCAGATAATCTGTCACTTCTAATTTATATTTATTAATCTCTTTTATCGCACTGACAATCTCGTTCAGTTCCATCTCATCAATATATTTTAACAACTGAACTGCTTCTTCTTTAATCTCATTAAAGTGTTCTGACGTTGCCAGCATAATGGCACGCCCCATGTTTCCCTGTGCAAATGCGGCACAGATATCTGCCTGATAATCCGGAATATGCAGTTGCTCCATCAAATACTTTTTAATCAAAGTATCCTTAATATTCCTCAATTTCAACATGACACATCTTGAACGAATTGTCGGCAGCAAACTGTCTGCATTCTCTGTCAGCAGAAAAATAATGGCATATTCCGGTGGCTCTTCAATCGTTTTTAGCAGTGCATTCTGCGCCTGCACAGTCAACAGATCCGCTTCCGGAATAATGTATATCTTATAGCGGTTGCTGTATGGCTTGATCATAATGTCACCATTGAGCTGCTCTCGTATATCATCTACACTGATTGACCCCGGCTTTTCATGCTGTATCGTAATGATATCCGGCTGATTCCCGCTATCTGCCTGCCTGCAGGAACGACACTCACCACAAGGTTCTGACTGGCTGTTCTCACATTGCAGAGTCATTGCAAATAATTTTGCAAGCATCTTTTTTCCAGAGCCTTTTGCGCCATTTAAGATATATGCATGAGATACTTTATCCTGCTCTACGGCATTTTGTATATATTGAATTATGTCTTTGTGTCCTACAACATCTTTAAATCCGCTCATATTATTACCTTTCTATTACGCACTTTCTTATACAGTTTCACTCGACGTGCAACCTTGCCATCGCTTTGCTTACGTGAACATTATATCATAATTCTTGGTGAATACATAGCATAATTTCTTGGATGCAGTTTTCCATATTGTCATTAAAATAATGGTGAGTTATCCCCATTCTTTGTAAGTTTTCCTCAGAGAAATCCTCTGCATCTGCAAGGAATCTCCTGCACAGTTCTTCGTATTTTGGCTCTTTCTGTTTTCTTTCTCGTTCTACCGCCCTTAACAATCGCACTCCATCGTCAACATCAATGTATATAGGTACCAATGAGTCCGTCCCCATATATGCGAGCATCTTTGCATATGACTCTAAAGTCCCGATTGCAATGTAATTCTCATCTCCGTCAAACTGTCCGTCATCCACCGTAAAATATTTCCACACTCCGTGTACCGTATTGTATGCGCGAAGCTCGATTACTTTCCCTTGTGCTTCGAGCTCAGCCAATCTTTTTTCATCGACAAAATAATATTCCACACCCTCCTGCTCACCTTCCCGAATCGGACGTGTTGTATAGATTACAATTGTCTTAAGATTTGGCATCCTCTCTTTGATCTGTTTAAAAATTGTATCTTTCCCGGAGGCACTTTTCCCCATAAAATAAAAAATCTTACTCATTTATCCACACCTTTATCTGTTTATCCACTTCCAGACCTTCAATCGAAAATCCTAACTGCTCATACATTTCCAAATATGCAATCACATCCTCCGTAATCTGCTCTCCCGGCACAATAATCGGGATTCCGGGTGGATACAAATACGCATATTCCATCGAAATTTTTCCGATACTCTCTTTCCATCCACAAAGTTTTCCGCACTTTTTATGCAGTACGTCAGAACTTTTTGCACAAAGTCTCGTTCTCGGAAGTTCTCTCCACACTCGTTGTTTGTTCATGGCAGACAAGGAGCAATCAATTTCTAACAATGCCTGTGTAAATCTTTCCAATCCTTCTTTCGTGTCTCCTACTGCCGTCATTCCAAGCACATAGTCTCCCGAGGTCATCTCCATCTGCAAATGATACTTCCTACGCAATATTTTTTCAAGGTCTCTGCTTGAAATATTTGTATTTCTCACTGAAATCACAAATTTAGAGCAGTCATAATGTGAAGTCTCGACAAGCCTCAAACAAGAAAGTTTTCCCAACTCTTCCCGCATTTTTTGCAAGTTATCCACATAAGCCGAAAAGATATCCTCACCTTTTTTTTCAATCAATTCCATACATTCATCTATGCTTGCCATCAATACATACGACGGACTGCTGGATTGTAACATGTGTAGATACATCCTCACTTTTTCTCTATTTACAAACGTTCCATTGATATGAAGCAATGCGGTCTGTGTGAGCGATGGAAGTGTCTTGTGCACACTATGTATGACAATGTCTGCACCATTTTCATTCGCATTTTTCGGAAAATACGGATCAAATCCAAAATGTGCTCCATGTGCCTCATCCACAATCAACGGAATCTCATGTGCATGTGCCACTTCTGCAATCTTTTTCACATCAGATACCACACCGTCATATGTCGGTGATACAATCATAACTGCCTTGATATTTGGATTTTTTTCCAATAACAACGCAATCTCATCTGCTTTTACTTCCCCGTTTAATCCTGTTTTCTCATCGTATTCCGGATAGACATACACCGGTTCCAGCTCATTTAAATAAATGGCATGATACACAGATTTGTGGCAATTACGGGCTACAAGAATCTGGTCTCCTTTGTCAGTCACTCCCATAATCGCACTCAGAATTCCAACCGTACTTCCATTTACAAGAAAATGTGTCTCATCTGCACCATATAATCTCGCTGCACGTTCCTGCGCCTCCCGAATGATCCCGTCTGCGTGGTGGAGATCATCAAACCCATCTATTTCGGTAATATCAATTTTATAAGGCAGATCATTCTCCATCATTTTTTCATTTCTTTTGTGCCCCGGCATATGCATTCCATAGAAATCACTCTCACTATATTCGTTCAGATAATTGTAAATTGTCTTCATGTTCAGCTCCCTACTAAAATGAGCCACATCACAGGATGCAGCTCATTTCTTTATTTATGCTTTTCATATTTATCATAATATTTTCAATCGTTTGATTCTTGAAATACTATAACACAAATTCAAACAAAATGAAATACAGATATTTTATAATTGCTACTATTTTCTTCTTTTTATTCCGGTTACAAACACGCCTCCAATTACTAAAGAGAAAACTGTGAAAAGCAATGGCGTCTTAATATTCGATTTATCACTGGTTTTAACACTACTTTGACTCTTTATATCAGCATTTGGTGTTGTTGAAACATGGTTGTTGCTTCCCTCCGATTTATTTGTGTCTTGTGAATTTAAATCTGCAGCACTTTTTGTTTCTACTATAATCTCCCTTGTAACCTGTGCTTTATTTCCTGCTGCATCAGTTACTTCATAGACAAGCTCATATGTGCCCGCTACGCTGGTATTCACTTTTCCTGTTACGATAATCTTATGAGTGATATCACCATCTACATTATCTTTCGCAGTAACACCTCCCATTTCATCGAAAGTATCGCCTTCTTTTAAAACTGTTTTTTCCGGAACCGTTAGCACTGGCTTTTCTGTATCTGTTTGCACATTTACATAATAAACATTCGTTCTGGACAAACCTCCGTTTTCATCTGTAACTTCAGCATACCAGCCATTGATACCCTCTTGTGCATCTTTCCACTCATAGGATGCTGTTGTTCCACTTTCAACATGTTTTACACTTCCTATAACATCTTCCTTATACACATTTACTTTAAAATCATCTGTCTCCAATGTTTTCACTTTTGGAACAATTCCAAGTTCAGAAAATGGCACTTCAAAGCTTTCTGCATCATTTAAATTAGCATTTTCTACAGAAAACTCATTTCCGGGATTTGGTGTTTCTGATGGTTTTGCATCGTAATCTCCATAATTGCTAAAATCTGATCCACCGTAAGAAGGGGTAAATGTTCTTACAATCATACGCTGTCCCTCTACATCAAAATGCATCAGTCTTATATATCCGGCTCCTCCTTCCATAAGTCCCTGATAATCAAACAGCATATTGTACACTTTTCTTGTACTTCCATCTGCATTTGTAAATGTATCAATTCTTGTCTTCGCATTATGATAATGTCCGGAAAGAACCATGCAGACATTTTCATTTTTCGAGACAACTTCATCGTAGATTCGCTGTGGTTCCTCGCCAAGTCCACCGCTTGCTAGCAAATATTCATGGAAATTCAATATCGCTTTCCTTTCCGGATATTGTGCCAGCACATCGTTCATCCACTGTATTTCTTCATCTCCGATACCCCAGCCCATGTAAAGCATAATAAAGTCAATTCCGTCTACAGAAATCAAATCATAATGACCACGGTTATTTTTGTAACTTCCACCGTACCATGGATTTGATAAATAACGATTTTCTCCAAAGTACTGTGTATAGTTTGAATAATCTCCATTTAAGTGTCCCACATCGTGATTTCCCGCAAGAACTCCATACGGGAATTTAGCCACATCTAATTTTTTATAAGCCGCGTCTGCCTGTTCCCATTCTTGTATATTCGGCTCATCATCAATGATGTCTCCATCATGGAACAAATACTGAATGTTCATTCTCTGTCTGTTGCCAAGCAGCCAATTATGAATATTCATCTGATGCTGATATTGTCCGTCATTAGACTGATCAGTATTTCCATCATAATCTTCATTATAATACTGTGTATCACTCTCTACCGCAAAGGTAAAATCATAGTCTTCGCGTGGAGTATCGTTTTGATTATGTGTTTCCACATTATCCGGAGTTTCGTTCATTGCATAAGAAGCTATCTCTGGAATATCACCATTTTGTGGTGGTGTGTATCCTTCTCCATTTTGCACAATCACTCTGACTTTTCCGTCTACAATATGATTCTTCAAGACAACTTCTCCTGCCAGTGTCATCTTATCACCTTCTGTTGTCTGCTTTGCATCTACCTTCTCCCATTCTTCTGATTCTGTGTTATACACATACATAAATGTCTTGGTATTATTTGATTCTCCTGACCATTGAGCTGTAATGACTGTGTTTTCATTTGCCTCTTCATCAAGCTGTATTTGGAAACTGTCGTAAGGAAATCCATTTCCTGTATTTTCCTCAAATGCCTTTTCAATGCTTCCACTCTCTGCACTTACACCACTGTCCTGTACAATATTGGTATCTCCCAGCTCATATTTTTCACCTTTCTTGAAGGTAACAGTCATTTCATCCCCTGCTTCGTCTTTTGGTGTCACAGAAAGAACCGGTGCCCTATTTACAGTCATTCCATTTTCCGGTGATACATTTTCCTCAAGACTTGCAGATTCTTCCGGTGTAGTAAAATGAATTTCCTTTTGTGCACTGTTTCCCACCTGATCTCTTGCTGTAATTTGAATCGTATGTTCACCTGCCACCATTTCCAATGCACGGAAATCATACGGAACAGAAATTGTTTTACCGTCAAGTGTTACTACTGTTGAAACGCTCTCGCTAATTGCATCCTTACTTGTAACCTCTATTGTTCCATTGTGATATTGCTTTCCCTCCTCAATATTGCTTGTAATCTCCGGTGCGGTATTGTCTACTGTTACCGATACCTGCTCATCTCCATTGGATACGGTATGCTCTCCATCCGTGGTTTCTGTTGTATCCCAAAGATAGCGCATAGCTTCAAAGTCACTATCCTCTAGTTGGAAATTTGCATATAGAATTTCATATTTTGAAGCACCGTCTCCCATTGAGATATTGGATTCCTGTGACGGAATATTAACATTTACTTTTGGAACTTGATCCAAATTGTCATGCTCCACTTCACCTAAACCTTTCTTGGCTTCATAAGAGACTGGTGTCAGTGTTTTTCCATTCGGCAAAATCATACGAATATTGCGAAGCGTAAAGTCATCGTTATTTTCAATATTATGCTCTAATACGTTTGCTTTATTTCCCGCATGGAATTCCACAGTAATTGTTTTCTTCTCTGCGTCAAACTTGTCCGCATTTATATCGTATACATAAGTTGCAACATTACTATACGTTCCCTCATTGAATACTCCTACCACATCTCCGTCTACTGCCACTGCGTTTTTGAAGAATACATCCGTGTCTGTAGCTTCAAAAGCAATTTTTCCGCTGCCGCTAATAGATTTCTGAGCCTTACTTGAATAGTCAGTTCCATCTATAAGCAGCTGCGAACCATTTGCTATAATCTGCTGTTTGTCTGTAATGACATCACCGTTCTTCAGGTTTAACCCTTGAGACATTTCACTGTCTGTATTATTAACGGTCTTTTCTTCCGTTGTAATGACAGAATATCCATCGCTCACTTCAAAATAATACGAAAAACTCTTTTTATTTAAAAGATCAACATTACTCAATATCCTTTCAAAGCGATTTTCCCCCGCACTTCTTCGTGTCAAATTATAACTCTTATAATCTGACTGATTACTGTCTTTCATATATAATGTGACTGTTTTAACTGTAGACTCTTCAGAAATAGCTTTCACTGAAAATGCCAAAGAATCTGTTTCATTATTAAATGTCGTTTCTGTATAATCTGTTACTGCCGGTTGTTTCACCGGTGCTGTTATCGATGCCTGGTACATCGCTTTTTCTTTATCTGTAATTGTGCCAGGAGTAGGTGTTTCCTCGTCAGAAGTCATTGCTGTTGTAAAGACATCATTTACATACTGATTCTGGAAAGTAATAGATTTATCTGCTGTTGTATTATCTGCATTATTATCATTATACACCACATTATCTACCATATCGCCTACATTAGTCGTAAGGCACAAGCCTCTTTTTCCACTATTTGCCATTCCTCCAACAGAGATGTCAATCAATTGATCCTCTGTTAAACTGACACCAAATTTACTATTAAAATCCGAAAGTGTCAGACCATCGTTGGAACCATTTTTAATCCAAAATATAAGAGTTTCACCTGGTTCGAGAATTTTATCTTCTGCAGTTTCCCACCATACAGTCTGCACTCCCGTATCCGGATATGTATATGACAAACGATAGTCTTTCAAATTAATACTTTTGTTTGCATTGTTACAGATTTCCACAAATTCATATGCATCGGCTCCCTCTACATTAGAACTGTCAGGAAGAATTTCTGTAATTGTCAATGTCGGAGCTTTCACACTTGATGGTGCTAACTGTTTTGCTGCTTTAGTTTCTATACTTCCCCCTTGAACTGCCAGCAGTCCGATAATTCCCAAAACTGCCAGTTGTCTGCTTCTTTTCTTCATTTTTGTCTCCTCATACTTTTTTAACTATATTTTTATCTGATATATAAAAAATACTCCTTAACTCTTTGTTTTTCTATCTTGTTTCTGTAAACACTTTTTTAAATAATTGTAAAAAAGGAGACTACTAAAAAATAAAACCCTGACTTTTACCACAACAAAAATCAGAGTTTTATTTTAACATATTTTATTTATCTTTAATCTCACTGTGAAGTTCTTGCAATGATTTCACTTCACCGCAGCCCGGTTTCTTCAATGATTGAATACCACTTACAGTTGCTTTCGCTGCTGCCATTGTTGTCATATACGGCACTTTTTTCTTAATTGCAGCTTTACGTAAATAACTATCATCTACATTTCTGTCTTTTCCAATCGGAGTATTAACGATTAAATCAATCTTTCCGTTTGTGATCAGGTCAAGGATATTTGGTCTTCCTTCCTGCAGTTTATTCACAATCTCTACTTCGATTCCGGCATCCTGAATCAATTTTCCTGTATGCTTAGATGCAAGAATCTTGAATCCTGTATCCGCGAAGTCTCTCGCCAGATCAACTACTTCATCTTTATCTTTGTCATTTACCGTAATCAACACAGTTCCTTCCAACGGAAGTTTTGTCTGTGTTGCTTCCTGTGCTTTAAAGAATGCTTCTCCGTAAAATCTTGAGAGTCCAAGTACTTCACCTGTTGAACGCATCTCAGGTCCAAGTACAGGGTCTACTTCCTGGAACATATTAAATGGAAATACAGCTTCTTTTACTCCATAGTAAGGAATATCCTGTTCTTTTAATTCCGGTACCGGAGATTTTCTTCCTGTCAATTCACTTGTCACAATATCAATTGCAAGAGGCACCATTCTGACATTACATACTTTTGATACAAGCGGCACAGTTCTAGATGCTCTTGGGTTCGCCTCAAGAACATATACTTTTCCGTTTTCAATTGCATACTGCATGTTCATAAGACCTTTTACATGCATTTCTTCTGCAATTCTTCTTGTATATTCTTTAATTGTTTTTACGTTTTCCTCAGAAATATATTTTGACGGAATGATACAAGCAGAGTCCCCTGAATGAACTCCCGCGAGCTCAATGTGTTCCATTACAGCCGGCACAAATGCATGTGTTCCGTCGCTGATTGCATCCGCCTCACACTCTGTTGCGTGTCCTAAGAAACGGTCGATCAAAATCGGACGATCCGGTGTCACACCAACTGCAGCATTCATGTATCCAACCATGCTTTCTGCATCGTATACAACTTCCATTCCACGTCCACCAAGTACGTATGACGGACGAACCATAACCGGATAACCAATCTTCTCAGCAATTTCCAATGCTTCCTCTACATTAACAGCCATTCCTGATTCCGGCATCGGAATATCTAATTTTTCCATCATTTCACGGAATAAATCTCTATCCTCTGCAAGATCAATTACAGAAGGAGCTGTTCCAAGAATCTTCACACCGTTTTTCTCAAGATCAGCAGCAAGATTCAATGGAGTCTGTCCACCAAATTGCGCGATTACTCCAACCGGTTTTTCTTTCTTATAAATACTAAGTACATCTTCCAATGTAAGTGGTTCAAAATACAACTTGTCAGATGTATCGTAATCTGTAGAAACTGTTTCTGGATTACAGTTTACAATAATTGTTTCAAATCCAAGTTTTCTAAGTGCAAGAGAAGCGTGTACACAGCAGTAATCGAACTCAATACCTTGTCCGATTCTGTTTGGTCCACCGCCAAGAATCATAATCTTCGGTTTTTCTTCACTTACCGGATTCTTATCTTCTGCATTGTATGTTGAATAGTAGTAAGCATTGTCTTTCGTAGCACTTACATGTACGCCTTCCCAAGCTTCCTCTACACCAATCTCGATTCTCTTTTCTCTGATATCGGCTTCATCTACTTCCAAAATCTGGCTCAAATATTTATCTGAAAAACCGTCTTTTTTCGCTGCAGTTAAAGCTTCATCGGAAGGAAGATTTCCTTTATAAGCTAAAAGAGCTTCTTCTTCTTCCACAAGTTCTTTCATTTGTTCAATGAACCAGTGTTTTACTTTTGTCAATTCATGAATTTCATCCACAGTTGCACCTTTGCGAAGTGCCTCATACATAATAAAATGACGTTCGCTAGTCGGTGTAATCAACATTTTCAACAATTCTTCTTTTGATTTTGTATCAAAATCTTTTGCATGTCCAAGTCCATAGCGACCTGTCTCAAGGCTTCGGATTGCTTTCTGGAATGCTTCCTTATATGTCTTACCAATACTCATAACTTCACCTACGGCGCGCATCTGAGTACCAAGTTTGTCCTCTACACCTTTGAATTTTTCAAATGCCCAACGAGCAAATTTGATTACAACGTAATCTCCATCCGGAACATACTTATCCAATGTTCCATATTTTCCACATGGAATATCTTTCAATGTAAGCCCTGTTGCCAGCATTGCTGATACCAAAGCAATCGGGAAACCTGTCGCTTTAGAAGCAAGTGCCGACGAACGCGATGTTCTTGGGTTAATTTCGATAATGATATCTCTGTCTGTTTTTGGATCATGCGCCCACTGTACATTACATCCACCGATTACCTTAACAGAATCTACAACTTTATGAGATTTTTCCTGCAAACGTTTCTGTACTTCTTCTGAGATTGTAAGCATAGGAGCTGAACAGAATGAGTCACCTGTATGGACACCAAGCGGGTCAATATTTTCAATGAAACATACTGTAATCATATTACCTTCAGAGTCACGAACCACCTCAAGCTCTAACTCTTCCCAACCTAAAATAGATTCTTCAACAAGTACCTGGCCTACCAGACTCGCCTGAAGACCTCTTGCACATACAGTCTTTAATTCTTCTACATTATATACAAGACCGCCTCCTGCTCCACCCATTGTGTACGCCGGACGAAGTACTACCGGATAACCTAATTTATCTGCGATTGCAAGCGCCTCATCTACGGAATATGCAACCTCACTTCTTGCCATCTCAATTCCAAGACTGTCCATAGTCTTTTTAAATTCAATACGGTCTTCACCACGCTCAATCGCATCTACCTGAACACCGATTACTTCTACATTATATTTTTCAAGAACTCCCGCCTCAGCTAATTCCGAGCATAAATTAAGACCCGATTGTCCTCCAAGGTTTGGTAGTAATGCATCTGGTCTTTCTTTTGCGATAATCTGCTCAAGTCTTTCAACATTGAGAGGTTCAATATAAGTAACATCAGCTGTCTCCGGATCTGTCATAATAGTAGCCGGATTCGAGTTCACGAGTACGATTTCATAACCTAAATTTCTAAGAGCTTTACATGCCTGTGTACCCGAATAATCAAATTCACACGCCTGCCCAATAATAATAGGACCTGAACCAATAATAAGTACTTTCTTAATGTCTTCTCTCTTTGACATATCTATTCTCCTCCTATTCCGTAATCTCATAAATTTTTATCACCAAACATTATACATGTTGGTGATAGCGATGTCAATTACTAATTAAACTCCCTTCCTTCGTTGCCTTAACAGGCAAGAATTTTATATTTTTGTTATTTTTTCTACAAACCTGTTCAAATCTATGATATACTAAACGCTGGAATTTATTACAAAAGAATATAGGGGGAATTATGAAACACTTAAACGCATTAAAAAAGGCAATTGTTGCAGGAGTTTTAATCGGGATTGGATGTACCGTATATCTCAATATGGATAATTCGATCGCCGCTTCTTTTCTGTTTGGATTAGGTCTCTTCACGATCATCAATCTAGAATTGAACCTATTTACCGGAAAGATTGGCTATCTCGGAAAAAACAACTACATTGAAATTCTCATTACTCTGATCGGCAATGCAATTGGCGTAAATATCATGGCATTCCTTATCAAACAGACCCGTCTTAATGATCGGTTAGTGGAAAAAGCCATACCAATTGTGGATAACAAACTCTCAGATACCTACATAAGTTTATTTCTTCTTGCGGTTTTCTGCGGAATGCTAATGTTCATTGCAGTTGCAACATTTAAAAAACAGCCAAATATCCTTGGAACACTCGCGGTTTTCCTATGTGTATCTGTTTTTATTCTAGCCGGATTTGAACACTGTATTGCAAATATGTTTTATCTTGGACTTGTTAGTACTCCAACAAAATACTTCTTACCTTTGATTGTCATGATCTTAGGAAACAGTACAGGTGGAATTCTTCTTTGTAAATTAACAAAAGATGGACAATAAAAAAAGAGATAAGCTATCTCTTTTTTTATTGCATAGAACGCAATTTTCTATATAAAAAAACATCTAAGAAATCTCTTAAATGTTAAAATAAATGAAGCATCGGGGATTCGAACCCCGGACAACTTGATTAAAAGTCAAGTGCTCT
>ENA-OWZO01000086-OWZO01000086.1-human-gut-metagenome-genome-assembly--contig:-NODE-86-length-81875-cov-33.823759_pt1 | contig 81875 bp, 64 predicted proteins | sample MGYA00249260_ERZ652115 | MGnify/ENA primary metagenome ERZ652115 (study PRJEB26925, sample SAMN05827127) | human gut metagenome | biome: ENVO:2100002; feature: ENVO:00000062; material: ENVO:00002003...
GAAAGTCGGGGCTTTGTCATAAAAAAAGAGGGTATGCATTTTGACACACCCTCTTCCTTTTGTAAATTTTACCACCCTTCATTCGGTGTACATAAGTTGTTCGTTTCGATTTCCTTTGCAGGGATTGGGTAATAGTAATATCTGTTGGTATTACCGGTTTTACCTGTCATGAGCTGTTTGTATCTCACTTCGTTACAAGTTTTCATACGTTCTTCAAGTAGGCCCCAACGGCGTAAATCATAGAAACGTTCACCTTCTACAAAGAATTCAATAGCGCGTTGGCGTTCCAAATCAGCGAATACTCCTTCATCTGTGACTGGACCTGAATAGTCGTTCAGATTGGCTCTTCTTCTAATTTGATTCAAGTAGCCGATTGCTGTATTCAGATTCTTCTTGGAATTTCCTTTTAGGTAAGACTCTGCCAGCAACAGAATGACGTCGGCATAACGGATGGCTCTTTCATTGATGGATGACTTAGGTGGATCAGATTCGGCCTCCATTGTTTTGGAATTCTGGTATTTCAGAATCCAGTAAGTATTTAGTTTGTCGGCACTGAATACTTCTTGGAATGGTTTCATGTAATACATACATCCCGGATAGTTCCATGCCACTGATTCACGAGCACGAATGTCTACTTCTCCGTTTTTATCTGGTTCTTGCCAGAATATATCCATCATCTGTTGGGTAGGATTAGCTTCATACCAGCCACTCACTTCAGATGCTGCATATTCGCGCGGACGAGTATTGGTCTGAGTAGAGTTTGCCAATTCTCCATTTCCCCAAATATCGGTACCGCCCACTTGCTCCATGAGCAACTCGAAAATGCTTTCGTCGTTGTGTTCATGTGCTTCATCGAAATTCCATGAGAAATCATCCACCAGCTTATAGGTATAGGGTGATTTGGTAAGAGGCTCTAAGATGTCAATAGCCTCGTCAAATTTTCCCTGATATACCAGAATCTTACCAATGGTCGCATAGGCCGCACCTTTGGTCGGTTTTCCGATGACATCATTCTTGATTGGAAGTAGATTGCCTGCTTCTGTCAAATCTGTAATAGCTTGTGCCCAGATGTCTGCTTGGCTGGATTTGGCCAGAGGGAAAGTAGCCGGATCTTGCGAAGCCGTCATGCGTAAAGGAGCGTCCTTGAATTCCTTTCCTAACTGGAATAGATAGAATCCTCTGATAAACAGACATTCAGCTTTTACCTTATTGATGAAATCTTCTGAAAATACACCTTTCTTTTCTTCCAGTTTTTGCATGATTGAATTCGTTCTGTACAATGCATTGTAGAACTGGTAGAACATTCCTTGAGTCAATGAATTGGATGTTGTATTGGTGAAGTTCATTGCCTGGAATATTTCACTGATATCATTGCGGAACTCCACTTCGTCAGCACGACAGATTCTTAGCATGACGCCACGTGTTCCATAATAACCTCCGTTTAGTGCGTTTTTCAAAGGAGTATAGCAAGAGGTAAGTGCTAATTCAAAGTCACTTTCGTTTCTCCAGAAAGTATCCTCCGTTTGCTTGTTGGGGTTTACCTGATCAAGCATATCTTCACAGGAGGTAAAGGTTAGCCCTGCTGAAAATAAAGCGCAGGCCATTAAGGTATATAGCTTTTTCATAAGTTTTATCATTTAAAATGTAACATTCAAACCTAACATGAAAGTGCGATTGGATGGATAAATGAATTCATCGAATCCGCGAGAATAAACGTTAGTCGCATTTACGTCTGGAGTATATCCTGTGTAAGACGTAATGGTGAACAGGTTTTCAGCATTTACGTATATACGTGCTTTCTGTACCACTCCTTTGAACCATGAGTTAGGGAAGGTGTAGCCAATCTGAATATTTCTAAGGCGGAAATAAGAGCCATCTTCCAAGTACCGGTCTGATTCAGCGCGGGTATTGCGGTTCGGGTCTGTCCATATCAGACGAGGATGAGCGGCGTCTGTGTTTTCAGGTGTCCAGTAATCCAGACAGCTTGCCAGGAAGTTAGTACCCTTTGTTACATCTTCAAGTGTCTGACGTGTTGCATTATAAATCTTATTTCCCGTCACTCCTTGCAGACCGATAGATAAGTCAAAACTCTTGTATGTCAGATTTGCATTGATAGAATAAGTGAATTTGGGGAAGGGGCTTCCACAATATACACGGTCATCATCCGTAATACTTCCATCGTTGTTTGTATCTTGGAATTTGATATCTCCCGGTTCTGCACTCGGTTGGATCAACTGTCCGTCTTTCTGATATGCCTGTACTTCTTCTGTGCTATTAAAGTAACCTAAGGCTGGAATCAACCAGAAGCCGCCGATAGGATAACCTGCCAATGTCTTACATGTATTGATGTTCTGGTTAGTAGCTCCACTGTTGATTACTTGTGAATCTGTACCCATGTTGATTACTTTGTTCTTATTGAAACTACCTATGAAATTGATTCCGTATGACAAATCTTTGTTGATGTAGTCATTCCATCCGATATTGAATTCAAAACCTTTATTACGGATTTTACCAGCATTGCGGACGGGGTCATTGGCACCTCCGGTTGAAATAGGAATAGGAACAGTCAACAAAATGTCTTTTGTATTCTTTACATACCAGTCGACAGTGAGGCTCAATCGGTTACGGAATGCCAGGAAGTCAATACCGATATTGGTCATGGCTGTTTCTTCCCATTTGATACTTGGATTGGCAAATTCTTTCGGGAAAGCACCCAGAATAAGTCCACCTTGGCCATCTGGATAGTTGATACCGGAGGTTACAACTGATACATACTGATAGTCAGAGATTTCTTGATTTCCTAATACACCATAACCTCCTCTCAGTTTTAATTGTTCCAGCCAAGACACGTTTTCCTTCACAAATTTCTCTTCTGCAATGTTCCAACCTAAAGATACAGATGGGAAATTACCATATCGGTTGGAAGAGGCAAATTTAGAGGATCCATCTCGACGTATGGTGGCAGTGATCAAATAACGATTGTCATAAGAATAGAAAGCTCGTCCCAAAATAGAGGTTAACACACTTCTTGTCAGGTTTCCGCTGGCTGCAAATCCTTGCGAAGCAGCATCAATTTCTTTGATACCTTCCGGCATACCTTGAGCCGAACCTGTCAATGAACGGACTTGTGTATCTTGGTAAGAATATCCGGCCAACAATGAAACTTTATGTTTGCCGAATGTACGGTCGAAGGTCAGCAAATTTTCAACCAGAATATTGCGTGTACGTTTTTGCTGGTCAGAAATAGAAGTCAATTCCTTTTTGCTTAATCCGCAGTCATACAGACCAATGTAATTACTATATCTGTAGAATTGAAAATCAGGCGTAAAATTTAATTTATATTTCAATCCCTTGATCGGCTCAATAGAGAAATAGGCGTTGGCAAATAATTTGATGTTGTCTTCGTTTCTGTCCATTAAGTTTTCGTCTACCATGACAAGCGGATGGTAGAGATTGGTTACATCACCATACATGCTGCCATAACCTCCTACATTGTCTGGGTTATATTTTTCCAGTGTAGGTACTGATTGGATAATATGACCAATCATACCACCACGGGTATCTGAGACCAATGGCTTGTTTTGGTCGTACGAAAGGATAATGTTTGTTCCTGCTTGGAAAATGCCTTTTTTGAAATCAACCTTACTTTGCATCGTATAGCGTTGGAAATTAGTTCCCTTTACGACACCGTCTTGGTTGGTATAGCCTACGCTGTTATAGTAGGTGGCGTATTTTCCACCTCCTTTTACTGACAGATTATAGTTTTGCATTAAAGCAGGATTAAGCATGATATCCTGCCAGTCATTGTCGGGCTTAGAGGCAAGGTCTGTAGCCATTTCCAATGGTGCCAACCCCGCAGCTTCACGGGCGATGGTGGTTACTTCTGCCCATCCTGCTGCATCCAGCATATCCAGATATTTGCTCGGGGCTGTAACTCCTACGTTTGCAGAAAGGTCTATGATGGGTTTTCCTTCAGTGTTTGTTCCACTCTTGGTGGTGATGATTACGACACCGTTGGCAGCACGAGAACCGTAAATAGCTGCAGATGAGGCATCTTTCAATACATCGATGCTTTCGATGTCTCCAGGATTGATGTGATCAATGCTGGACATGTACATCCCATCCACAATATAAAGAGGGGATGAATTGTTTAAGGTACCGATACCACGTACCATTACGCGTGTGCTACCGCCTGGAGCACCACCTTGTGATACGATATCGACACCTGCAATTTTACCTTGTAGAGCTTGGCCGATAGTTGCATTACTTTGCGTGTTGAGCTTTTCGGCGCTGACGTTAGCTACAGAACCAGTTAAATCAGCCTTTTTCTGGACACCATAACCAATTACTACAACTTCATCCAAAACCTCTGTGTCTTCTTTTAATATGGCAGAGATAGGAGAACCGTCCCATACAATTTCCTGTGATTTAAATCCCACAAAAGAAATCTGGATAACTGATCCTTTTTTTACGTTGGGCAATGAAAAATTTCCATCAAAATCGGTAATAGTACCGTTTGAAGTTCCCTTTACAACGACAGAAGCACCAATGATTGTTTCTCCCTTACTGTCTTTTACTACTCCTTTACATGCATTTTCTTGTTGGGAAATACTTGATTGTACGCCAGAATTAGTAGCGGCGTTTGCTATTCCTAGAGGTAATCCACTTAGGGCTAGGAATAGACTTACTCCTCCAATGTGAAGTCTCATAGTTTCAATTTTAGGTTAATAATATCTATGCAAATATATATATATTTGCATATGGTAATTTTATAGAGACTTCTTTTTAATTTTTTATAACACATGTTCGTGTCGAATCGACAAATATGGTAATAGAATATATTTAGGAGGATATTAATTATATTGTTTTTTTTGTTTTAGAAGTTAATTATTTGTTTTTTTTTGCACGGAAGTCTTTTTATTTGCTTTTGATGATGTTCAGCGATTCCTTGCATATTCCGTTGAGTCCACAACTCTCACATTTGGGGGCACGAGCCGTGCAGACGTAGCGTCCGTGCAGAATCAACCAATGGTGTGCGGTAGGAATCAGGTTTTCGGGAATGTATTTCACCAGCTCCTTTTCGGTGGCTAGCGGGGTGGTACAAGAGCGCGGAACCAGTCCGATGCGGTGGCTTACACGGAACACATGGGTGTCTACGGCCATGGCAGCCTTGTGGAAGACCACGCTTTGGATGACGTTGGCTGTCTTTCGCCCTACACCCGGCAGTTTCACCAGTTCCTCCAGCGTGTCGGGTACGGTGCTGTGGAAATCGCGCACCAGCATCTGGGCCATGCCTACCAGGTGTTTGGCCTTGTTGTTCGGGTAGCTGACGCTGCGGATGTATTCGAATACGACTTCCGGAGTTGTAGCAGCCAAGGCTTCCGGCGTGGGGAAGTCGTGGAAGAGAGGAGGGGTAATCATATTCACCCGTTTGTCGGTGCACTGGGCACTCAGGATAACGGCTATCAGCAGTTCAAACGGATTGCTGTAGTGCAGTTCGGTTTCGGCCACGGGCATGGCTTTCTGAAAATATTCAATGACTTTCCGGTAAAGTTCTTTTTTGCGCATAATTCTGTAAGTAAATTAAAGATGTGGATAAATCAGTACCATTTCTTCCGTTTGAAAAACAGGTAGACTCCGACGCCGGTCACGAGCATGATGCCCCATGCCATCAGGTATCCGTATTTCCAGCCCAGTTCGGGCATCCATTCGAAGTTCATTCCCCAGATACCGGCCAGGAAGGTCAGCGGAATGAAGATGGTGGATACGATGGTGAGCTGTTTCATGATGTTGTTCATTCGCTGGTCGTTGTTCGACAGATAGAGGTCGACCAGGGCCGAAATCATATCCCGGCAGCCGTCGAGCGTCTGCAACACGAATTGCAGATGGTCGTTCACATCAGTGAAGAACGGGCGGTTGGCCTTGTGGAACAGCACGTTGTCTGTATGAAACAGCTTGTTCATCTGTTCCTTCAGCGGAAGGATACACTTCTTGATGAGGCGGGCATTTCTTCGGTAGGGCTGTATGTCCTCCAGTTTCAGGCCGCTGCGGGTTTCGGGCGAAAGCAGCGATTCTTCCATGTCTTCCAGTTCATCTTCCATGCGGGAGATGATGGACATGAAACTGGTCATGACGCTGTTCAGGGCCACGCTGAGCAGGAAGTCCGATTGACGGTTCCGGATTTTCAGGGTGTTGTTCTTCAGGGCCGTATGGATTTCATTAAAGAAATCACTGTCGTGTTCCATGAAGGTCAGGACGAAGTTACTTCCCTGTATGATACAGAGCTGTTGCGGCACGTAAGTGTTTTCCTCATGTGCTGACAGCTGTTTCAGAATGACCACGTTGTAGGTGTCGTGTTCCTCGATTTTGGTCAGGTGTTCGGCGTTGAGAATATCCTGCGTGGTCAGGAAATTGATATGGAAGAAGTCGCATACTTCCTGTATCACTTGTGTATTCTGCAGTCCGTGAATTTGTACCCAATTGATGGCGTCGGCTTGGATAAGCGGCTCCAGTTCTTTCATGGAAGCTCCTTGATAGAACTCCGCTTTTTCGGCATTGTAAGTACAAAGGTGCAGGTGCGTAGGGGTATGGCTGGCTCCCGTATAATTCAGTTTCTCGCTCAGCTGGTTATTCTTTGTCATGGCCTTTTAAGGTTTAGTCTATTCTTTTCAAGGAAAGTTCTTTTCTGTCAATGTACTTGTCGAAGCGGAAGGAAGGCATGCCTAGGGCAATACCGGCATGGATGGTACAGCCTTCAATACCTAACAGTTTCTGTAACTCTTTTTTCCGGTTCATACCTGCTGCGGTGCATACGAATCCGGTATAGAACTGGGCCACGCCGAGTGCTTCGGCCATCAGTGAAGCATTCTGGTAGGCCAGGTTGCAATCCTGACATCCGAAACGGGCTTTCTTTTCCGTGTAGAAGAAAAGGACTGCCGTAGCTCCTCGAAGAATACCGTCGTTTCCTTTGTCAAACTCTTCTTGCAGCTGCCTGAACACAGGGATGTAGCGATAGTTGGAGGGCATGAGTGGTTTCAGTATCAGTTTCACCAAGGGATTTTCCACCGTACGTACAATGGACATGAACGTACCGATAGTGAGTCGACTGATTTCTTTCAACGTTTCCGGCCGGGTAATCAGTACCATCTTGACTTCCTGCGCATTGGTGGCGGTAGGAGCCCGGTGAGCCGCTTCAATGATGCGTAGTAACGTTTCTTCGGGAATCCGTTCTTTGGAGAACGCCCGGTTGGAGCGGCGGGAACGCATCAGCAGTTCCACTTGGTCGGCAGTGGGAAGCTGGTTCCGGTTGAAGGTGTGGACTTTTTCCGGTGGAAATTCGGAATGTGCGATGGAATTTGTGGGACAAACGGCCACACAGTGTCCGCAGCTGATGCAGTTTTCGGTGTTTACTTCTATGCCTTTGTCTTCATGGAAAGAGAATAACGCCGAGGGACATATTTTGACGCACTTTTTGCAGCGTATGCAGGTATTTTGATCAATCTGTATTTGAACCATTGTTTATAGAATGAGTTTAGCTACATGATATACAAAGGTACGATTTTTATTTGTTTTTCGCCTTGCATTTAATGTCTTTCTCCGAAGAGATTTCTCTGTCCCACAGTGTGGGATATAAAAACCACACTGTGGGATACATATTTCACAGTACGGGATACAAATCTCACTGTGTGGTACAGAGAATATGTATGGACGAAAAGAAGTAAGTGAAGTGGTGTTTGGAGCTATTGGAACGGGGAAGTGTGATTATGCGGATAAAACTGCATGGCTATCCCGAAAATTCTTTGTATCTTTGCACCCGATTAAAAAGAGAATATTTACATGCGATGCCGTGAATAGCGGTCGTGTATTCTAGAACACCACGTAAAAAACAGGAGCGATGAAAAAAGAAAATCTCGTATCAGTGCCTTTTATGGTTTTGGGCATTGTGTTTTGTGTCTGCCTGGTGGCAGCCAATCTGTTAGAAACCAAAGTCGTACAGCTGGGTCCGATTTCTGTGACTGCCGGACTCATTGTTTTTCCGATTTCTTACATTATTAATGATTGTATTGCCGAAGTGTGGGGCTTCCGCAAGGCGCGTCTGATTATCTGGATGGGATTCCTGATGAATTTCATGGTAGTGGCCATGGGGCAGTTGGCTGTAGCCCTTCCTGCCGCTCCGTTCTGGGAGGGGGAAGAGAGCTTCAACTTCGTATTCGGTATGGCGCCGCGTATTGCTGCTGCCAGTCTGGCGGCCTTCCTTGTAGGTTCATTTATCAATGCGTATGTGATGAGCCGCATGAAAGTGGCTTCCCATGGAAAGAACTTTTCGGCTCGTGCCATTTTGTCGACCGTGGCTGGAGAGGGAGCCGATTCACTGATTTTCTTCCCGCTGGCGTTCGGGGGACTGATGCCGGTGAGTGAACTGGCCAAGATGATGGTGGTGCAGGTGGTACTCAAGACCTTGTATGAAGTGATTGTGCTGCCGGTAACCGTACGCGTGGTGAAATACATCAAGCGGGTGGACGATACGGATGTCTATGACGAGCATATCTCGTACAATGTATTAAAAATCAAGGAAATTTAAAGAATATGATGAATCAGAACGAGGCCCTTGTCGTATTCAGCGGCGGACAGGATTCTACGACCTGTCTTTTCTGGGCAAAGAAGCATTTTAAGAAGGTACATGCACTGAGTTTCCTCTACGGACAGAAGCATGAAAAAGAAGTGGAACTGGCGCGCAAGATTGCGGAGAAGGCAGGTGTGGAGTTTGACGTGATGGATGTGTCGTTCATCGGTCATTTGGGCAAAAACTCGCTGACGGATACCTCCATTCACATGGATGAGGTGAAACCGAAAGATTCTTTCCCGAATACGTTTGTGCCGGGACGGAACCTGTTTTTCCTGAGTATCGCGGCGGTATATGCCCGTGAGCGGGGAATTTTCCATTTGGTGACGGGGGTTTCACAGACAGACTTCAGCGGTTATCCGGATTGTCGCGACTCGTTTATCAAGTCGCTCAACGTGACGTTGAACCTGGCCATGGACGAGCAGTTCGTGATTCATACGCCGTTGATGTGGATTGACAAGGCGCAGACATGGACATTGGCTGACGAACTGGGCGTGCTGGATTTGGTGCGGAACGAGACGCTGACATGCTACAATGGTATTCCGGGCGACGGTTGCGGACATTGCCCGGCTTGCAAGCTGCGCCGCGAGGGATTGGAAAAATATTTGGCTTCAAAAGAAAACAAATGAGTATGGAAAGAAAAGACGAACTGACCTTGTTGGGCAACAAGAAAACGGTGTACAAACAGGATTATGCACCGGAAGTGCTGGAAGCATTTGTGAACAAGCATCCGGAGAATGATTATTGGGTACGTTTCAACTGTCCGGAGTTTACCAGTCTCTGTCCGATTACGGGGCAGCCGGACTTTGCGGAAATCCGTATCAGCTACCTGCCGGATGTGAAGATGGTGGAAAGCAAGAGCCTGAAACTGTATTTGTTCAGTTTCCGTAACCACGGAGATTTTCACGAGGATTGTGTGAACATCATCATGAAGGACCTGATCAAGCTGATGGATCCGAAATACATTGAAGTGACAGGAATCTTTACGCCACGTGGGGGTATTTCTATTTATCCGTACTGTAACTACGGCCGCCCGGGCACAAAGTACGAGGAACTGGCCGAGTATCGGATGAAGAATCATGATTTGTAAACCGAAGTTCGCTGGAAGATAAAGGAAAGACAGGCGGAGAAACTGATTTTGAGGTTTCTTCGCCTGTCTTTTATAAGGATGCAGTTCTCAAGAAAGCTCCAGTCCCAACGCTTCTTTGAGTTTCAGCAGGCTGGGATTCTTTTTGCTCATCATCTGGAAACGTTCTACATGGCTGTAAGCCCGTACGTTCTCGTTGGCTTCACTCACGCGCGTGGTCATCTTGATTTTGCGGTTGTGCAGCTTCTCCTGCAGGTGGGCTTCTATCTGCGGAGCGAGGTGCTGCATGTATTTCTGCACGATGTCGTTGTCTACCGCCACTTCGAAAGTATGCTGGTCAGCCAGCAGATGGGGGTGCATGTTCATCATACGTCCGGCGTTGGCCGCTTCTTCCTTGGGCAACAGGCTGGCAAACTCACGCCAGTAGTAGCCGAGGTCTTTTTCATTGAAGATATAGTCTTCCCAGTTGTCGGCAGCATGCGCCACTGGAACCTGCTGTGTGGTGGGCTGTGAAGCGGGAGCAGTTGCCTGTGTCTGTGTTTTCCGGATGGACATGCCCAGACTGCCTGCCTTGAAGACCGGGGCCTTTCTTTCGGGAGCGGCTTTCGGAAGCGGACTGGCTTTGGTGTAAGGCACTTCAGCCTGCTTCAGGGTCGTGGTATAGGGTTGTGGCTGGGCCACAGGTTGGGCTGCCGGTTGCGGTTGTGGAGCGGCATGAGGCGCAGAGGCGGCTGGACTCACCGTGGTAGTAGTTGCGGTGGCTGGAGCCGGGGTTGCCTGTGGCTGTTGTGTGGTGGGCTGACCGGCTTGCGCGGTGTGGAAAACGGGAGATAACTGTTTCTTAGGGCTGCGCCCACTGCCCGTGTCTTCCGGTTCGGCCGTCAGCTGTGCCAGCTGAATCAGTGTCAGTTCTACCAGCAGACGCTTGTTCTTGCTCTGACGGTAGTTCAGGTCGCAGTCGTTGCACAGTTTCATGGCCTTGTACAAGAATTGCGGGGTACATTTCTGTGCCTGTGCCTGATAGCGCTCACGGATGGAAGCGCCGGTTTCCAGCAGTTGCAGGGTGGCCGGATCACGGCTCACCAGCAGGTCGCGGAAATGGGACGTCAGTCCGGTGATGAAATGATTGCCGTCGAAACCTTTCCGAAGAATGTCGTTGAAAGTCAGCAAACAGTCGGATACCTTATTCTCCAAGAAGAAATCGGTCAACTTGAAATAGTATTCGCAGTCCAATACGTTCAGGTTCTCGATGACACTCTGGTAGGTGATGTGTCCGTTGGTGAAGCTCACCACCTGGTCGAAGATGGAGAGTGCGTCACGCATACCTCCATCTGCCTTCTGGGCTATCACGTTCAGGGCTTCCGGTTCGGCTTCGATATGTTCTTTGCGGGCCACATTCTCCAAGTGCTCCACCGTGTCGCTCACCGTGATGCGGTTGAAGTCATAAATCTGGCAACGGCTCAGGATGGTGGGCAGGATTTTATGCTTTTCCGTGGTAGCCAGAATGAAGATGGCGTGCTGAGGCGGTTCTTCCAAGGTTTTCAGGAAGGCGTTGAAAGCCGCTGTAGACAGCATGTGTACCTCGTCGATGATGTACACCTTGTATTTGCCAATCTGGGGTGGGATGCGTACCTGTTCAATCAGGGAACGGATGTCCTCGACAGAGTTGTTGGAAGCGGCATCCAGCTCATGGATATTATAAGAACGCTGTTCGTTGAATGCCTTGCACGATTCACATTCGTTGCAGGCCTCTCCTTCTGCCGTGGGATGCAGGCAGTTGATGGTCTTGGCAAAAATGCGGGCGCAGGTGGTTTTTCCTACCCCTCGCGGACCGCAGAACAAGTAGGCATGCGCCAGTTTATGGTTGGCAATGGCATTTTTCAGGGTCGTGGTCAATGCACGCTGTCCCACTACTGTGTCGAAAGTAGACGGGCGGTATTTGCGTGCCGATACGATATAATTTTCCATGTGTCGATTCTTTTTTGATTCCTTGATATTTCTGCAAATGTACACAAAATCTCTTTCTTGTCATGGACTTGCTGCGAAATAATTTCTATCTTTGCAGGGTAATAAAGCAGGAGTTTTTATGGGTAAACTGGCTAATATATGGGCTTTTATCGGGAGGCATAAATATTGGGTGACCATTGGGGCCTTTTTGTTGATTATTGGGGTGTTGGACGAGAACAGTCTGATACGCCGTGTGGCACATAAGCGGGAAATTCATCAGTTGAATACGGAGATTGCACGCTATCGGAAGCAGTATGAGGAAGACAGTAAGATGCTGAAAGAGATTACTTCCAACAAGGAAGCGCTGGAGAAGGTGGCGCGTGAGAAGTATTTGATGAAAAAGTCAAATGAAGATATTTTTATTTTTGAAGAAGATAAGCAATGAGTTCGAAGATGAAAGATAAACTGGCTGTCGCAGGGGCTGTAGTCCTTTTTGTAGGCTTGCTACTTCAGTTTCTGAAAATGGAGGGGGCTCCCTATGTATATTTGGTGGGGGCATGCCTGTTTGCCTACGTGCAGCTGGTTTCAGAATATAAGGGAAGCAGTGTGGTGATTCGTCGTCTGCGGCGTCAGCAGCTCCTTGGTGCGATGTTGCTGGTACTGACGGGAGTGGTGATGTTGCTCTGGAAGCGGAACGAATGGATTGTCTGTCTGACGGTCTCTGCGGTACTGGAGCTTTACACGGCTTTCCGGATTCCGCAGGAGGAGGCCAAGGAAAATTAATCTCGGAGGAAAAAGGTGCTTATTATGAAGGAAAGATATTGGAAATATTCGCTGGTCGTGTTTATCCTTGGACTGGGATACTTGTTGTTCCGTCAGGCGCAGCCTTTCATGAACGGTATTCTGGGGGGATTTACGCTTTATCTGTTATTGCGTAATTTTACATTCTGGCTCCAGACGAAGATGAAGCGGGCACTAGCCGTGTGGCTGGTGACGATTGTAGTTACGCTGTTTATTCTGGTACCGCTTTCCTTGTTTGCATGGGCCATGGTGAGTCAGATTTCTCAGATGCATTTTGATACGGAAGCGATTATCAAGCCGGTATGGGAGGTGGTGGATTTTATCAAGGACCGGACGGGCTTTGATGTGATGTCGGAAAAAAGCCTCTCTTTCTTGGTGGCACAGGCTTCTTCCATCGGGCAGTCGGTGATGAGTGGAGTCAGTGACTTGCTGGTCAATCTCTGTGTGGCTATTATGTTGATGTTTTTCATGCTGTATGAAGGGAAGAGTATGGAACATTATATTTCTACGTTGCTTCCTTTTAAGGCTGAAAATAAGATTGAGGTGCTGAAGAAGGTACAGTTGATGGTTCGTTCCAATGCCATCGGTATTCCGTTGCTGGCCATTATCCAAGGATTTATCTCATTGGGAGGCTACCTGATTTGCGATGCGCCCAATCCGTTTCTGAGTGCCATGCTGACGGCATTTGCTTCGGTGATTCCCATTGTCGGCACCGCTTTGGTGTGGGGACCGATTACGGTGTATTTCCTGGTGGTAGGTAACTGGGTAAATGCCCTGATGATGCTGGGATACGGGGCGATTATCGTGTCTCAGTGTGACAACCTGATTCGTTTCCTGTTGCAGAAGAAGATGGCCGATGTGCATCCGTTGATTACCATTTTCGGAGTGGTGGCCGGTCTTCCTCTGTTTGGGTTCATGGGTATTATCTTCGGACCGCTGCTGGTGTCTCTTTTCCTTCTGTTCGTGGATATGTTCCGGAAAGAGTTTTTACTGGAGGATGAGGATGGTTCAGGAGTCAGTCAAGGTTAATCTGGCTGTCCAGAAACTGCATGATTTCTTCTTTTTGGTCGGGGTGGAACCAGGTGATTTCCGTATCTCTCTTGAACCAGGTCATTTGTTTCCGTGAATAAATCCGGGAGTTCTGTTTGATTTTCTCAATGGCGAAGGGAAGTTCCCATTCTCCGTCCAGATATTTGAAGATTTCCTTGTAGCCTACGGTGTTCAGGGAGTTGAGGTGCTTATAAGGATACACGCGCCGGGCTTCTTCCAGCAGACCTTCTTTCATCATTTCGTCTACGCGCTGGTTGATGCGTTGGTAAAGTTCCTCTCGGTCGCGCGTCAGGCCGATTTTGATGATGTGGAAGGGACGCTCTTTGAGGGTGCGGGTGCGGAAGGAGGTGTAGGTCTTTCCAGTCATATAGCAGATTTCCAGTGCATGAATCACTCTTTTCGGGTTTTTTAGGTCGACAATGCGGTAATATTCGGGGTCGAGTACCCGTAATTCTGCACAGAGGGGTTCCAGTCCTTCCGTTTCGTAGCGGTGTATCATCAGGTCTCGGGTTTCTTTATCTACGGTCGGAATATCGTCAATGCCCTTGCAGACCGCATCCACATACATCATGGAACCTCCTGTCATGACGACGACCGGGTGGGTATGGAACAGTTCTTCCAGTTTCTTCAGTACTTCTGTCTCGTATTGTGCTGCACTGTAATAGTCGGTCAGTTCCAATGTCCCGACGAAATAGTGGGGAACTCTCGACAATTGTGCGGGAGTGGGAGCGGCGGTCCCGATTTTCAGGTCTTTGTATAATTGACGGGAGTCCGAGGATATGATTGAGGTGTGAAACCGTTCGGCGATAGAAAGGCTCAACTCAGTCTTTCCCACACCTGTGGGGCCGATAAGTACGATAAGAACGGGCTTTTTCATGTATGGATATGTATTAGCAGAAAAAAGAAATGTCATTCTGAACCATGGTCCAGGATGACATTCTTGTAATATAAAATTGAGTATGGAAAATTGGGACGGTTAGTATTTGTCTTCGTCGTATGGATTTCCGCCTCCTTCGTTGATATCGAATCCTTCCGGGTCAAAATCTTCCATGTCGTAATCCTGGTCGCCGTAGAAGTTTTCATCCAGGTCGAGTGCAGCATTGGTATTCATTTGCTCGTCGAAGTCGATGGTCTGTTTGGGAGCTTCTCCGCTTTTGCGGGAGCATACCGCTTTGTCCAAGTCCTTTCCTGTGATGATTTCGGATAATTCAATGAAGAAAACACGTTCTGCCAAGGGATCGAAAACATACAGTAGTTTTTGCTTTTCATCTTCCAGCAGTTCACTGAGACGGGTATCTTTCATCACGTAGGTATCTTCTTCAGAACTTCCGGTACCCATGTCTTCAAGAGTGATTTCAGTTTCCTTTTCCCAGTCATCGTCACAGATAAAGAAGGAAGTCATTTGGTCGTCCTTATATCCCGTTGATTTCAAAATAGCTTCGTGCAGGTCATAAAAGGAAGCTTCAGAGTCGATTTTGATTTCTCTTAAAAAATCATCGACTTCGTCAGATATGATTCTAAATTTATATACCATTTTTGTTTGTCTTTGGTTGATGTGGTAAATATACAAAATCTTTTTTATCGGATGATGCCTCGTTGCGAGTTTTCCACAAATGATATGATATATTCTATTTCTTTGCTCATCGGCACTTCCTTACGGATTTCTTCGAGGGCGTCGCTTACCATTTTCCCGCTATTGTAGATGATGCGATACGCGTTATGAATGTTTTCAATCAATTCGTTGGAGAATCCTCTGCGTCTCAGTCCGACAATGTTAATGCCACAGTAAGCAATCGGGTCGCGTCCGGCAATGATGAAAGGAGGAATATCCTTGCTGAAACGGCATCCTCCCTGAATCATCACGTAACCTCCTACGCGGCAGAACTGGTGCATCAGTACGGAAGCACTCACAATGGCATTGTCGTCAATAATGACTTCGCCTGCCATTTTAGTCTGGTTGCCGATGATGCAACCACTTCCCACCAGTGTGTCATGGGCTACATGTACACCTTCCATCAACAGGTTATTGTTGCCTACAATGGTTTTACCTTTAGCGGCTGTTCCCCGATTGATGGTTACATTTTCGCGGATGGTGTTGTTGTCGCCGATTTCTGCGGTGGTTTCTTCCCCGTGGAACTTCAGGTCTTGGGGAATGGCACCGATTACAGCACCTGGAAAAATCCGGTTCCCGTTTCCGATGCGGGATCCATATAAGATATTGGCATTGGGCATGATGACGTTATTGTCTCCAATGACCACATTCTTGTCAATGAAAACAAAAGGACCTATTTCTACGTTTTCTCCGATTTTAGCTTCGGGGTCTATATATGCTAGAGGGCTGATCATGTTACTTGTTTTTTACAATTTGTGCCATAAATTCAGCTTCGCAGACAATCTTTTCTCCCACGAAAATATATCCTTTCATGGTGGATATGCCGCGGCGAATGGGCGCCATCAGTTCAACTCTGAAAATCAGGGTATCTCCCGGCACAACTTTTTGGCGGAATTTCACATTATCTATTTTCAGAAAATAAGTAGAATATCTTTCGGGTTCGTCTACCGAATTGAGTACCAGCAATCCGCCTACTTGAGCCATCGCTTCTATTTGCAGAACGCCTGGCATGACTGGTTCTTGTGGGAAATGTCCTTGGAAGAACGGTTCATTGGAAGTGACATTTTTGATGCCGACAATGTAATTGGCACCGATAGCTATCACTTTGTCGACCAGTTGGAACGGATAGCGGTGGGGGAGCAGTTCGCGGATACGATTTACATCCATCAAGGGCTCCTCGTTGCAGTTGTATATGGGAGCCTGAATTTCGTGCAGTCGGATTTCCTTGCGCAGCTGACGGGCAAATTTGTTATTGATGGTGTGTCCCGGACGGGTGGCGATGATGCGTCCTTTAATAGGTTTTCCCACAAGGGCCAAATCGCCGATGATATCCAACAGTTTATGGCGGGCAGGTTCGTTAGGCCATACCAACGGAATATGGTTTATATATCCCAGATGACTGGCATCCATGTGGGGGACTCCCATCACATCGGCCAGTTTGTCGAAACTCTCTTGGGTCATCTGTTTTTCATAGATGACAATGGCGTTATCCAAATCCCCTCCTTTGATCAGTCCGGCATTCAATAACGGTTCGATTTCACGAACAAATACAAATGTACGTGCAGAAGCTATTTCCGTGGGGAAATCAGTCATGTTCTCCAAAGTGGCATATTGGTTCGTCAGAATTTTGGAGTCGTAGGATATGAGCGTATTTACGCTGAACTTATCATCTGGCAGTACAATGATGGATGAGCCCGTTTCTTCGTCTCGGAATTCAATTTTGGACTTGATGATGTAATAGTCTTTCGGAGCAGCTTGTTCTTCGATGCCTACTCGCTTGATACATTCCACATAGGCTTTGGCACTACCGTCCAGAATGGGGAATTCCGGTCCGTCTACCTGAATCAAGCAGTTGTCGATGCCGGCAGCATACAATGCAGCCAGTGCATGTTCTACAGTACTAACTTTTACCCCGTTTTTTGCTAAAACTGTTCCGCGGGTAGTGTCCACAACGTTTTCAGCTACAGCATCCAGTATGGGTTGGTCATCCAAATCGATTCGCTGTATTTTATACCCGTGGTGCTCTGGGGCAGGATTGAACGTAACGGTAAGTTTTACTCCCGTATGGAGTCCTTTACCATTGAGTGAAAAGCTGCCTTTTAAGGTTTGTTGTTTCAACATGGGTTTATTTATTTAGTTGTTTTTTTAATTCTTCGATTTCTTTCTGCAGACGTCCGAGTTCTACGTACATGTCCGGAAGTTTCTTGTAAATCGCGGCGGAGCGTGCAAACTGTTTCGGGTCGATGGCTGGATATCCCATTAAGGTAGAATGAGATTTGGTATTTCCCGGAATACCTGATTGGGCACCGACAGTTACGTGGTCTCCCACTTTAATGTGACCGGCTACGCCTACTTGGCCACCGAACATGCACCATTCTCCGATTTTGGCAGAACCTGCGATGCCTACCTGAGAGGCCATCACTGTGTTTTTGCCGATTTCCACGTTATGGGCGACTTGAATCAGATTATCCAGTTTGACTCCTTGATGCACAAGGGTAGCTCCCATTGTGGCACGGTCTATACACGTATTAGCCCCAATCTCTACATTGTCTTCAATAATAACAATGCCGATTTGGGGAATTTTTTCATATCCTTCCGGTGCGGGAGCAAACCCAAACCCGTCGGCACCGACAACAGCTCCTGCATGCAGGATACAGTTATTGCCGATTCTGCAGTCATGATAAACTGTGACGTGGGGATAAAGTATGGTGTTGGTACCAATTTTCGAATTGCTTCCCACAGTCACTTGTGGGTGGATATACACATTGTCACCGATTTCAGCCCCTTCTTCAATACATGCGAAAGGACCGATATAGACATCTTTCCCAATCTTTACATTTTCAGCAATGGAGGCTAACGAACTGATACCTTTCTTTTTGGGAATACTCATTTCATAAAGAGTCATTAATTTGGCCAGACTTTCATACGCGTCGTCCACTTTGATTAAAGTGGCTTTGATTTCATGCTCTGGGTGAAAATCCTTGTTTACCAATACGATGGTCGATTGTGTTTCGTATATGTAATGAGTATATTTGGGATTGGATAGAAAGGATAATGCCCCTGGAACTCCTTCTTCTATTTTGGCAAAGGTATGGACCTTGGCATTCTCATCTCCTACGATGATCCCTTGGATGTATTCTGCAATTTGTTTAGCTGAGAACTCCATATTTGATATTTTTTGTTCCTTTGTTTCCTGGTTGTTTTTCAATTCTTTGCTGCTTGAAAGAAGCATACTTACTACTTAATTATGCAAATTACGTATTTTTTTTTTATATATCCGTGAAAAAAGCCAATTATTTGCCCGAAATGTACTGTGATTTTTGTGTCTGACCTCAAAAGTCTTTTCAATTTAAGCCTTTTTATATCGAATTTGCAATAAAAAAGAAGTATAAAGAAATTGTGTAAACGCACACAGTCTTTATACTTCTTGTGGTATGGAGTAAAGATGACTTTTTGTAAATTATAGGATGGCAGCCAGTTGTTTTTCCATTTGTTGCTGTACTTTCTGTGCTTCTTCTCCTGCAACTTTGGCGAAATTCTCCGTTTTATCTGCATAGATAATGGCGCGGCTGGAATTTACAATCAGGCCACATTCTTTGGTCATGCCATATTTGCAGACTTCTTCCAGTGAACCACCTTGTGCACCAATTCCCGGAACCAGCAGGAAGTGGTTGGGAACGATTTTACGGATGTCTTCAAACATACGTCCCTGGGTGGCACCTACTACATACATCATGTTCTGGTCGTTGGCCCATTCCTGTGATTTGCGTAATACTTTTTCAAAGAGACGTTCGCCTTCTTTGTCTTCCGTAAGTTGGAAATCATGTGAACCTTTGTTGGATGTCAGTGCCAGCAGGATAACCCATTTGCCTTCGTAGGTGAGGAAAGGAGTTACGCTGTCTTCACCCATGTAGGGGGCAACAGTGACAGAATCGATGTTCAGTTCTTCAAAGAAAGTGCGGGCATACATTGCCGAAGTGTTACCGATATCGCCACGTTTGGCATCGGCAATAATGAATTGGTCAGGATAGTTCTTTTTGATGTATTCCACTGTCTTTTCAAAAGCAATCCATCCCTTTACACCCATGCTTTCATAGAAGGCCAAATTGGGCTTATAGGCGATACAGTAAGGGGCAGTGGCATCGATGATTGCTTTATTGAATGTGAAAATCGGGTCTTCTTCTTTCAGAAGGTGTTCCGGAATTTTCTTGATATCGGTATCCAGTCCTACACATAAAAAAGATTTTTTCTTTTTGATGTTTTCAAATAATTCCTGTTTGTTCATAATGTTTTATGATTAATGGTAATAATGTGACTTTATTGTTCACTGTAAGGGGTAAAATTATACACCTTACTTTTATAATTCACTTTCTTTCAATCGTTCTGCATTTTCGGCCACAATCAGATGGTCGATACAGTCTTGAATGTCGCCGTCCATGAAAGCTGCCAGATTGTAGATGGTATAGTTGATGCGATGGTCAGTGATACGTCCCTGTGGATAGTTGTACGTGCGGATTTTGGCCGAACGGTCGCCGGTGCTCACCATGGTCTTTCGTTTGGAAGCGATGTCATCAATGTATTTCTGGTGCTCTTTGTCGTAGATGAAGGTACGCAGACGGCTCAGGGCACGTTCCTTGTTTTTCGGCTGGTCGCGGGTCTCCGTACATTCAATCAGGATTTCTTCCACGATACCCGTGTTCGGATTCTTCCAGTTGTAACGTAGACGGACACCCGATTCTACCTTGTTTACGTTCTGGCCTCCGGCACCTCCGCTTCGGAAGGTATCCCATTTGATTTCACCTTCGTTGATTTCTACATCAAAGGGTTCTGCTTCGGGAAGTACGGCAACCGAGGCTGCTGATGTATGAACACGTCCCTGAGTTTCAGTTGCAGGAACCCGTTGCACGCGGTGCACGCCTGATTCATATTTCAAAGTACCATATACCTTGTCTCCCGTGACAGAACAGATGATTTCCTTGAAACCTCCGGCTGCACCTTCGTTGGCACTGGATACTTCCAGTTTCCAGCCTTTGCGTTCGCAATATTTGGAATACATGCGGAACAAATCGCCGGCAAAGATTGCCGCTTCATCCCCTCCCGTACCTCCACGGATCTCCAGGATGGCGTTGCGGTCATCTTGCGGGTCGGCGGGTACCAGCAACAGTTTGATTTCTTCTTCCAGCTGGGGAATACGGGCTTCGCAGGCAGCCGCTTCTTCGCGGGCCATTTCCTTCATTTCCGGGTCGTTCTCGGCCATCATCATTTTGGCCTCCTCCAGTCCGTTGAGGCATTGCAGGTATTCCTTGCGGGCAGCCATAATGTCGCCCAGTTCCTTATATTCTTTAGTCAGTTTGACGTATCGTTTCTGGTCGGCTATCACATTCGGGTCTGTAATGAGTGTGGAGACCTCCTCAAAACGTGAAACCAAACCGTCTAACTTTTCCAGTAATGTATTGTTTTCTGCCATTCTAATGGAATGCTTATACAGTTGAGTGATTAGATAGGTATTCGTTTACCATAATCTGCCATAGGCCATCCACGTAAAGAATACCAACAATATGAGGCCGAGCAAGATGAGTGGTAAGTCTCTTTTGGTTTTTCCATTGAAACTCTTTGACACCAAAGTATTTTCCATAAATAAAGGAAATGACAAACCCTGGAATCCCAAAACTTAGACCTTTTAGAATGGGAGAGTCAAATTCAATACTGAGAAAGAAAAGAACAAACCATAAAACAAGTAATCCGATGCCGATAAGACATCCTTGCTTTTCCTGCGGTTTCATACAATCGTAAGAGTGAGAACAAGTGGGGTAGGTTTGCGACACATCCTGCCCCTTCTTGTTTGGGTGATTAATATTTGAATTCTCCGAATTCGGAACGGATAATCAGTTCCTTGTGGTCGCTTTCTTCGATACGTCCGATAATCTGGGCATCGATGTGGAACGACTTGCTGATTTCAATTACCTGCTCTGCATGTTCCGGTGACAGGTAGACTTCCAGACGGTGTCCCATGTTGAACACTTTGTACATTTCGTCCCAGTCGGTACCGCTCTGTTCCTTGATGGTGCGGAACAAAGGAGGCACAGGGAAGAGGTTGTCTTTGATGACCCGGCAGTTGTCGCCTACGAAGTGCAGCACTTTTGTCTGGGCGCCACCTGAGCAGTGAACCATACCGTGGATTTGCGGGCGCAGGGCATCCAGCAGTTTCTTGACTACCGGAGCATAGGTACGTGTCGGAGACAGCACCAGTTTGCCGGCATCCAGCGGAGAGCCTTCTACGGCATCCGTCAGCTTCAGTTTGCCGCTGTACACCAGTTCTTCGGGCACAGCATGGTCATAGCTTTCCGGATATTTTTCTGCCAGGTATTTGCTGAATACGTCGTGACGGGCACTGGTCAGTCCGTTGCTGCCCATACCGCCGTTGTATTCTTTCTCATAGGTAGCCTGACCGTAAGAAGCCAGACCCACAATCACATCCCCCGGACGGATATTGGCATTGTTGATGACATCCGCACGTTTCATACGGCAAGTTACCGTACTGTCCACGATGATGGTGCGGACCAGGTCACCTACATCGGCTGTCTCGCCACCGGTGGCATACACACCCACTCCCATTTCGCGGAGTTCGGCCAGCAGTTCGTCTGTGCCGTTGATGATGGCTGAAATCACTTCACCCGGCACAAGCAGCTTGTTGCGTCCGATGGTAGAAGATACCAAGATATTGTCTACCGCACCCACGCACAACAAGTCATCGATGTTCATGATCAGTGCATCCTGTGCGATACCCTTCCATACAGACAAGTCGCCAGTTTCTTTCCAGTACAAGTATGCCAGTGAAGACTTTGTGCCGGCTCCATCGGCATGCATGATGTTGCAGTATTCCGGGTCACCTCCCAGAATATCAGGGATAATTTTACAGAATGCGTTCGGGAAAATACCTTTATCAATGTTCTTGATGGCGTTGTGTACATCTTCTTTCGATGCAGATACGCCGCGCTGCATGTATCGTTGATTGCTCATGAGTATAGTAAGTTTGTTTGTTTCAATTGAATGTGCAAATTTAGTGATTATTCCTTTTATAACCATGCGTTTCGGGATAAAAAGCATCAGAACACGGTGACACCAGCCGGGGTGATGCTTCCATCGGGTGCCAGCAGGCTCAGCCGGAAAAATCCTTTACCGATTTTTCGGGGAATGTCTTTCTCGGGTTGGGTAGTCCGGAGAATTTCGATTCCTGTCGCTTCACTGACAATCAGGGTATATCCTTTCGGAAGTATGGGAAGCCTTCCATATAAAATGGAAGGTTCGTCTTTGGCAGGGGTATTTAACGCCAAAGGCGCACTTTCGAATCCAAATCGGTTGACAGCTGTCACTGCCCAGTAGATACCTCCTTTTTGTGACGGGCTGGAAGTGAACGTGTATTGGCAACTGTCGGTTCGGGAGAGTGTCAGGTTTTGGGCTTTCTCCGTATCGACAGGATATGTGTCGGAAGCATATACGCGATAGTAAATACCTCCCGGCTGGCTTTCCGAGGCCTTCCAGCTCATTTGGATATTTTCTCCTTGCAGTTTCACGTGAGGGGTGGTAGGTTGGGAAGGAGTGTTCTGTGAAGTCCACCGCATGGGAGGGACGACAGCTGGGTACGCATAGAAGTTGCTTTTCAACTCATCCAGGATTCCTTTGGTGTTGCTGAGTATGAACTTATTGCGGAAATAGGCTTGTCCGTCCAATCCGATTTTTCGGGAGAAATAAATCTGACGGATGATTTCATCGATTTTCCAATCCTGTTCTTTAGGATGCAGAAAATAAATTCCCAATCCAGGTATGATCCATCGGTCGTTCTTGTTTTCCTTCCAGTCGAGGGCGAAGGGATAAAAATGATTTCCTTGGAAATACATCATCGGGAAAAGGGCATCCTGAATACCTTCGTTTAACCATTTTTGTGCATCCTGATAAACGGTCTCATAGGCATTCCATCCGAAGGAGGAATAGCGCCGGGTGTCATTGAATTTGCCGATGGGGGAGCTGCTTACTTTGACCCAGGGTTTCAGTTGCTTGACTTCCGTGTAAATCCGTCGGACAATACGCGTAATGTTGTCTCTTCTCCATTGTTTCAGGTCTTGTTTCTTCCCGTATTTGCGGTACGTGTCTTTATCGGGAAACTTTTCCCCTTGCTCCGGATAGCGGATGTAGTCCAGATGGATACCGTCCACATCGTAGCGTGAGACGATTTCCTTGGCTATCTGACTGAGGTATTCGGCCGTACCGGGATTTCCGGGGTCCAGGTACCAGCTTCCGTTGAACTGCTTGCAGAGCTTGGGCTGTTTTTTGACGATACAGTCTTTCCCTAGCAGGCCGACTTGCCGTTTGTTGCCGATGGGGATACATACCAGCCATGCATGGAGTTCCAGTCCCCGCTTATGACATTCTTCGATGGCAAATTGTAAAGGGTCATATCCGGGATTCTTTCCTGTATGCCCAGTCAGGCTTTCGGCAAATGTTTCATAAGCCGAAGGATACACCACGTCTCCCCGAAGTCGGGTTTGGAAAAGTACGGTATTGAAGTGGGCCGCCTGTAAAGCATCCAATTGCTGGATGAGCTCATTTTTCTGTGCTTCAATGCTTTGTGGAGAATTGGCCTTCCGGGTGGGCCAGTCCATTCCTCCTAATGTAGTCAGCCAGGTGGCCCGGATTTCTTCTTTAGGCTGTGCTTGCATAAAGAGGGAACAGCTTATAAATAACAAACAGATAAGTATTCGCATGTCGGATTCAAAATTTGCGCAAATATACACAAAGCTGGTTGCAGAGACAAATTGAAAAGAGAGTTTTCGGTGGTAGGGTATATACTATATGGAACCAATCTTGTTTGACTGTAGGAGATTGGACACGTTCAAGTTGTTTCCCGAAATGAGATGTGATTTGATGATTAAAATTTTCTTTTTATAGTGTCGGTTTTCTTCTTTTTATTACTTTTGCGGCGAAATAAGAGATAAATCGAAAATCTATGGTCACATTTACTATCGCATTGGTTTTACTGGTGGTAGGATATTGGGTTTATGGAAAATACATTGACACGTTGTTTGCGCCTGATTCTGCCCGAAAAACTCCGGCATTGACTCTGACGGACGGAGTTGATTTCATTCCACTTCCTACGTGGAAAATCTTTATGATTCAGTTCTTGAACATTGCCGGCTTGGGGCCCATTTTCGGAGCCATCATGGGTGCACAGTTCGGCACGGCTTCTTATTTATGGATTGTGTTCGGTACGATTTTCGCCGGTGCGGTCCACGATTTTTTGTCCGGCACGCTGTCATTGCGGAACAAAGGGGAAAGCTTGCCGGAAATTATTGGCCGTTATTTGGGGATGAGGACGAAAAATGTAGCTTGTGTATTCACTGTATTGCTGATGATTCTGGTGGGTGCCGTATTTGTGTCTGGCCCTGCAGAACTGTTGGCCGGAATGACGCCTGCTTCCTTGAATGTATATTTCTGGGTGGTAGTTATCTTTCTGTACTATATTTTGGCCACCATGCTTCCTATTGACAAGATTATCGGTCGGATATATCCTTTGTTTGCATTTGCCCTGTTGTTCATGGCGGTAGGAATTCTGGTCATGCTGTATGTGAAAAATCCGGCTCTTCCGGAAATATGGGAGGGATTTGGAACCAAGTATGAGAAAAATCCCATATTTCCGATGATGTTCATTTCCATTGCGTGTGGGGCCATCAGCGGTTTCCATGCCACTCAGTCACCCTTGATGGCGCGTTGCATTACCAATGAGAAACATTGTCGTCCGGTCTTTTATGGGGCTATGGTGACAGAGGGGATTGTAGCCTTGATTTGGGCGGCGGCTGCGACGTACTTCTTTCAGGAAAACGGGATTGTAGACAAGGTGACGGGCGTCGCTTATTCGGGCGCAAAGGTCGCTACCGATATTTCAAGGGACTGGCTGGGCACTTTTGGTGGGATTCTGGCTATTCTGGGAATCGTGGCAGCTCCGATTACGAGTGGAGATACGGCACTCCGGTCGGCTCGTTTGATTGTGGCCGATTTTTTCCATGTGGAGCAGCGTTCCATCGGGAAACGACTGGTTATCAGTATTCCGATTTTTTTGGTTACCGTAGGCTTGTTGGTCTATAGTTTTGGTGATGCGGAAGGCTTCAAGATTATCTGGCGGTATTTTGCTTGGTGTAACCAGACTTTGTCTGTCTTTACACTATGGGCCATTACTGCTTATCTGGTGGGCGTCCGGAAGAATTATTGGGTAACCTTGGTTCCTGCCCTGTTCATGACGTGTGTCTGCTCTACTTATTTGTTTATTGCTCCCGAAGGTTTCTCATTGGGAGGGGAAGTTTCCTACACAATTGGAGGGGTCTGTACGTTGATTGCAGCGGTGTGGTTCGTGTGCTGGTTCCGTCGGGTACGTTCCTTGTAGGAATTTGTTTGGCTGTTCAGCAGATTATGGCTACTTTTGCAGCCGGTAAAGGATAAAAGTGATATCAAATGAAAAAACAATTCTTTTTGATGTGGGCCATGGCCGTTGTTTCGACGGGAGTGATGGCTCAGAAGAAAGATTTTGGCTATAAGTTTTATGGCCAGGTACGTACGGACCTGTTTTATAACAGCCGTTCCAATTCGGAAACAGTGGATGGACTTTTTTATATGTATCCTAAGGATGTGGCTCCCGATGCGGATGGAAAGGACTTGAATGCCAAACCCGATGGCAATTTCTATACCTTATATACTAGGTTGGGAGTGGATGTGACCGGACCGATGTGGGGAAAGGCTAAAACCTCAGCGAAGGTGGAGATAGACTTCCGGGGGTCGGGCACTACCTATTCTCTGATTCGTATTCGTCACGCCTATTTTAACTTGGATTGGGGTAAGTCTGCGTTGCTGGTAGGGCAGACTTGGCATCCTTTGTATGGAGATGTGTCTCCCGACATCTTGAACCTGAATATGGGAGCTCCTTATCAGCCTTTCAGCCGTGCGCCTCAGGTGCGCTACCGTTTGACGGAAAAACATTTCGTGCTGACTGCTGCCGCAGTATGGCAGTCACAATATTTGTCGGTCGGTCCGTCTTCCAACCAGGCAGGTGCGACAACTACTCAGAAGAACCAGAGTTTCATCAAGAACGGATGTACGCCGGAATTTTATCTGGGAATGGATTATAAACGTCCGGGGCTGTTGGCCGGAGCAGGCGTACATGTGTCTTCCATAACTCCTCGTACGCAGTCGGAATACAATGGAGAGACCTATAAGGTCAGTGAACGTATTACGGGAGTTTCTGCCGAGGCACATGTGAAGTATACACACCAGCGTTTCCTGCTGGCTGCCAAGAGTGTGCTGGGCTCCAACCTCACACAGGCCAGTACCATCGGAGGTTATGGCATTACTTCCACTGATTCCCGGACCGGGGAACAGGAATATACGCCGGTGCGCGTTTCCCATACTTGGTTGAACATGATGTATGGAAGTACCTTCCGTGGCGGAATCTTTGCCGGATATCTGAAAAACTTGGGTGCATCGAAAGAAGTGACCGGAGTGTTGGGTACTGGAACCGATATTGACCAGTTGAATACTTTGGGCGCTGAATTCACTTATAACCGTCCAAATTGGAAAATCGGAGCCGAGTACACTTGGACAGGGGCATGGTATGGAGATTACACGGCAAAAGCCCGGATAACCAATACGCATTTGGTGAAAAACAACCGTATTGTGTTTACGGCTTTGTTTCAATTCTGATGGAGTGATTTGTTTGTCATGATAGAAAAAAAAGGATGGCTTTGGCCATCCTTTTTTATTGTGCTTTCTGCTGGTAAATTTTTTCCAGATCGAGGCTCGGTTTTTCTTCATGAAGTAAGATACGGGCTGACACATCCGTTTCATGATAATTTTCCACATTGGATAAGCGGTTGATGAATTGGCGTACGGTATCCACTTGTATATCTTCGACAAATACATTGCGGATGGGTAAACGATTGTCTCCTTTCAGTTCGTAGATCGCATCAGCCGATTGGCAGCGGATATGCTTTACGTGGATTCTGTCTATTCGGGTAATACGGGTTTCATAAGTGGGTACCAGGTCCTTCCATTGGTATAAGACTTCCGTATCGATTTCAAAGGTGCGTAACATATCTCCGGCATTGATATTTTCCAAGTAGATATTCTCGATAAATCCTCCCCGTCGGTGATTGGTTTTCAGGAAAAACAGCCGATGTACTTTCTGCGGTGCTTTGCAATTAGTCATATAGACATTTCGTACACCTCCGGATATTTCACTGCCGATGCCTAACAGGGTGTGTCCGTTAAGGATGTCACAATTCCGAATGACAATGTTTTCACTGGGAGTATGCGGGCGCCAGGCATCCTGATTACGCCCCGATTTAATGACTACGGCATCGTCTCCTTGGTCAAACTGACAGTTCTCAATCAGAAGGTTACGGCTCATCTCCAAGTCAATTCCGTCATTGTTGTGCCCGTGTGCCTGTACGTCAAGGTGACGTACGACGCCACTGTTGCACATATATAAGTGAATGGTCCAGAACGGGCTTTGTCGGATATGGAAATCTTCCAGTAATACATTCTTGCAGCGGTTGAAGTGAATCAGGTGAGGGCGGAGGTGATTTTCCCCTGCTGCCATCTGTCGTTGGATTACAGGTACATTCGTCGATGCCATGGCATATAACTGCTTCAAGGCATTCAAGTGAGCTTGTGGACGTTTAAACCATACGCGCCAGGTATCCATTAAGGGGGAGAGAGTTCCTTTTCCAGAGATGGCTATGTTTTCACAGTCAAATGCATAGATTAAAGGAGAATAATTGTAGCATTCTAGACCTTCCCAAGAAGTCATGACGGCTGGTAAGTAGTCGTCTGGATTATCGGTGAACCTTATAGTGGCTCCTTCTTCCAGGTGAAGATTTACATTGCTTTTCAGATGGATTGGTCCTGTAATCCATTCGCCTGATGGTACAACGACTCGTCCACCTCCGGCGTTGTGGCATGCTTCGATTGCCTTGGCAAATGCTCGGGTATTTAAACGAGATTCATTTTTTTTCGCTCCGTATTGGGTGATAAGGAAATCTTGATGGGGAAAACTGCATAACCTGACAGAATCCATGGGAAAAGGGGCTTCTACGGATATTGTTTTGAGTTCCACCTTCGAAGTGTTTTGTGCTGGGAGGAAAGACGGGGACAGTCCTGCAGCAAGGATAAAAAATAATGTGTTGATTTTCATGGTATATAATAATTGGACTATGCAAAGGAAACCATTTCTGTTTACAAATAGACTGTATGAATGTCCTTATAGATGGATTTTTGTACGAATTTCTAGGAATCCGTACGTTTGTCTGAATTCTTTTTGAAAAGAAGTCTTTACTTTTGCCATCACTAAGAAACCGAAAATGAAAATATATGAAAACAAAACAAATCCTGAAAATAGGCTTGCTCAGCTTTTTCTTGGCAAATACCGCTTACGCACAGAACTACCAGTTTGATTTTAGTGGAAAAAAGAAGGTGGAAAAGGGAATTGTAGCCATTTCATCCGATTCAATATATCCCTGTAAAGGAGGGTATGGGTATGATTTTTTGCCTGCACCCTCAAAGAATGGAAATTCACCTTTTTTCTTCTCGGTAGATGTGCCTGACGGAAATTATTTGGTCACTGTGACTTTAGGAAGTAAGCAGAAAGCGGGTTCTACTACTGTACGGGCGGAGTCCAGACGTTTGTTCCTGGAGAATATATCTACCCGGAAAGGAGAATTCCTCACTTTCCGTTTTACCGTCAATAAACGCAATACGATAATCGGAAATGGTGAAAAGGTGCAGATAAAAGAGCGGGAAAAGAACAAATTGAACTGGGACGACAAGCTGACTTTTGAATTTAATGGAGATGCTCCTTGTGTGTCAAGTCTAAAGATTGAACGGACCGATGATGTACTGACTGTTTTCCTGGCAGGAAATTCCACGGTTGTCGATCAGGACAATGAACCTTGGGCTAGCTGGGGGCAGATGATTCCTCGTTTCTTTGATGAACATGTCTGTTTTGCAAATTATGCAGAGAGTGGAGAACGTGCCGATACGTTTATCAAAGCCGGACGTTTGAAAAAAGCCTTGACGCAGATGAAGAAAGGAGATTATATGTTCATTGAATTTGGACATAATGACCAAAAACTGAAAGGCCCAGGAAAAGGCGCATACTATTATTTTGCTACAAACTTGAAGTATTTTGTGGATGTGGTGCGTGAGAAAGGGGGCATTCCTGTTTTTGTGACTCCTACACAGCGTCGTTCTTTTGATGAGGCTGGAAAGATACGGGAAACTCATGAGGATTATCCGGATGCCATGCGCTGGGTGGCTCAGCGTGAAGGGGTACCTGTGATTGAGTTACATGATATGACGCGTACGTTGTATGAGGCAATGGGGGTAGAGGCTTCCAAAAAAGCTTTTGTGCATTATCCTGCAGGAACTTATCCTCATCAGACGAAAGATTTGGCAGATAACACTCATTTTAATCCTTATGGAGCCTATGAGATAGCTAAATGTGTGGTAGAAGGTGTTAAGAATTTGAATTTGCCATGGGTTCAATATTTGCGGAAAGATTATCAGGCTTTCAATCCTGCAATGCCGGATGAGGTGAAGGCTTTTAAGTGGAATGAGAGTCCTTTTACAGAAATAGAGAAGCCTGATGGTAACTGATTTGATAGATTGTTAAGTATTATCGTTTCAATAGGTATTATCTTTTCAATAGGATAGGATTTTTTTGAAGGTGAAAAGCTGTACGAACGAATCGGCCGGAGTGGGTGCCGGTTCGTTCTTTTTTTAGAAATGGATAAATATTTTGAAATATGTACAAAACCGCATGATTGTGTACGATATTCCATATAGAAATAGGCTGTATTGCGCTATCTTTGGCCAACTGAAAAATCAAAAACAATTTAGAAATATGAATAAACACATGTGGTGGAAAGCCTTGTTGCTGGGAGTAACTTGCTTCTCTATTTCTTCTTATGCACAGAATCTGAATAAAGTGAAAGCCCCAATGGAAGATGTCAATCAGGTGGTCGATTTGACATTGGATAGTTTGAATAAAGCAAAAACGGCCCGTCCGGTGGCTGGTTCAACCCGAAAGGGAGACAATCCGGTCCTTTTTCTGGTGGGAAACTCAACCATGCGTACAGGAACTCTGGGAAATGGAAATAACGGACAGTGGGGCTGGGGGTATTTCTTTCATGAATATTTTGATGAAGACAAAATTACGGTCGAAAATCACGCATTGGGAGGTACCAGCAGTCGTACATTCTATACTCATCTTTGGAAAGATGTACTTAAAGGAGTTAAGAAAGGTGACTGGGTGATTATAGAATTGGGCCATAATGATAACGGACCGTATGACAGTGGTCGTGCCCGTGCTTCTATTCCGGGAATAGGAAAAGACAGTTTGGAAGTAACCATCAAGGAAACCGGTGTGAAAGAGACGGTTTATACGTATGGGGAATACATGCGTCGCTATATTCGGGAAGTGAAAGCGAAGGGAGCTCATCCGATTCTTTTTTCTTTGACGCCCCGCAACGCCTGGGAAGACAAGGACAGTACCATAATTTCCCGTGTGAACAAGACTTTTGGTTTATGGGCTAAACAAGTGGCCAAAAAGGAACACGTGCCGTTTATCGACCTGAATGAAATCTCTGCCCGCAAGTTTGAAAAGTTTGGCAAGGAAAAAGTGAAATACATGTTCTATCTGGATCGTATTCACACCAGTGTGTTTGGTGCACGGGTGAATGCGGAATCTGCTGCGGAAGGAATCCGGGAATGTAAGAATCTGGAACTGGCCCGTTATTTAAAACCTCAGGAAAAAGATACCGTGACGGGTTCCAGCCGAAAGAAAGGATGTCCGGTGTTGTTTACTGTTGGTGACAGTACCGTGCGTAACCAGGATAAAGATGAAAACGATCAGTGGGGCTGGGGAAGCGTAATTGCCGAGTTGTTTGATCTAAACCGGATTTCGGTCGAAAACTGTGCGAAAGCAGGTCGTAGTGCCCGTACTTATCTGGAAGAAGGACGTTGGGACAAGGTGTACAATGCCTTGCAGCCCGGTGATTTTGTCTTGATTCAGTTCGGTCACAATGATGCAGGTCCTATTAATACGGGAAAAGCTCGTGCGGAACTTCCGGGTGCGGGAGACGAAAGTAAAGTTTTCCTGATGGAAGCTACCAAGACTTACGATGTGGTCTATACGTTTGGCTGGTATTTGCGTAAGTTCATTCGGGATGCGCAGGAAAAGGGAGCTATACCTATCGTATTGAGTCATACACCCCGTAACATCTGGGATAATAATGAAATCCAACGCAATACATCTTCCTTTGGTAAATGGACTCGGGAAGCAGCTGAGGCTACGGGAGCTTACTTTATTGATTTGAATAAACTTTCAGCAGATAAATTACAGAAAATAGGGTATGAGCAAGGATTGAAATATGTGGCACCTTATTTTTGCCGTGACCACACGCATACTTCTTTGAAAGGAGCGCATTTGAATGCGCAAAGTATTGCTGAGGGATTAAAAGCTACAGACTGTTCATTAAAAAATTACTTAAAATAATTGGAGGTACTATGAAACGTGAAGCATTTAAAATGTTCTTGAAACCCGGTTTCGAGAAAGAATACGAGAAACGTCATGCAGCCATTTGGCCGGAACTGAAGAAGATGTTGTCAGAAAATGGTGTGTATGATTATTCCATCTACTGGGATAAAGATACCAATATCTTGTTTGCTTGTCAGAAAACAAAAGGAGAAGAATCTTCCCAAGATATGGGGAATAATCCGATTGTGCAGAAATGGTGGGACTATATGGCCGACATTATGGAGGTAAATCCGGACAATTCACCGGTGACGATTCCGCTTCCTGAAGTGTTCCATATGGATTAATGGATTATATTTATTGAGAATGAAAAAGTGCATGCCTTTGGGGGTATTGCACTTTTTTATATTTTTGCGAAAAAATCACGTTTAATAGGACAGCAGGAATGAACAGATTATTCTTTTTACTTCTTTTCATCATTTCGTTTGTTGGAGGAACTCATGCGGCCGTGGATTTGCGGGCTACCCGTTTTACAACGACTTCTGGACTGGGCAACAATTCGGTAAGATACATGTATCAAGATAGTAAGGGATTCATTTGGATGGGTACGCTGAATGGATTGAGCCGTTTTGATGGAACCTCTTTTGTGACATTCCGTCCTCGTAAAGGAAACCGCCCTTCATTACCAGACCATAGAGTACAGGAAATCGTAGAGGATCAGAATTGTTTTCTGTGGATAAAGATGACAGGTGAACAGGTAGGGTGCTACGATTTGAAGAAAGACCGTTTTGTGGATTTTACGGGTTGTGGTGAGTATTTACGCCATTATTGGAACGTGTATTTTGTCAATCAGAATGAGGCTTGGGTCACGGGAGAACGTGAAGGTTGCCGTTTGATTCGTTATCAGGAAGACCGTACGTTTACTTCTATTGCTTTTGATACACGCAACGGCTTGTCTTCCAACGTGATTAATGATTTGAAGGTAGGGGCTGAAGGCTATGTGTGGATTGCTACAGGAAAAGGACTTTATTGCTGGAATGGGAAAAAGCTTCACGCATTGGATAGAAAACTGAAATTCCGTGAGATTGCTGTATATGATAAGATGACCTATTTTTTAACTGACGGGGGACAGATTTTCTGTTATGGAAAAGATCAAATCTTAAAGAAGGTTGTTTCCATTCCGAATTCATTTGTTTTTTGTGATGAACTGGTCAGAGGAAAGGAATGGTTGATTTTCAGTGAAGAGCAGACTTGGAGTTTTCATTTTGATACGGAAACATTGACTTTGGCAGAAGGGGCTCTTCAAATCAAACGGGCACAAGTGATAAAAGATAATTTGGGAGAGCACTGGGTTTATGGAAATAATGGGGTGTTGACATGGATCGATTCACGGACGGGGAAAGTGACTCCTTTCTTGTTGATGCCTGAGGAAAAGCGTAATTATGTAGACCGGGAACGATATTATGTGGTGCACGATTCACGTGGAATTATTTGGATAGGCACTTATGGAAATGGGCTGTTTGTCTATGATGTCGCTAATGGACAAATGAAACATATTGTAGCCAATTCCGACAATATGCAGACTTTGATAGGGTCTGACTTTCTGCAGTGTGTGATGGAAGATCATTCGGGAAATATCTGGGTAAGTTCTGAATACACAGGAGTATCTCGTCTGGAAGTCTTGAATGAAGGAACGCTTCGTATCCTTCCGGCTGGAGAAGGAAAGTTTGACCGCTCAAATACGGTACGTACCTTGTATCGAGACTCTTCGGGAAACATCATTCTAAGTACTCGTGACGGAAAAATGTACGAGTACGATTCTTATCTGAATAATAAAAAAGAGGAGATGGCCTATGGTAGCAACATCTATGCAGTGGCAGAGGATACGAATGGAGTACGTTGGTATGCTTCTCGTACGAAGGGACTGATTGTGGGTAACCGGGTATATATGCATAATCCTTTGGATTCTTCTTCTTTAAGCACCAATCAAGTGTTTTGCCTATTGAAAGATCATAAGAACCGTATATGGGTCGGCACTTTTGGAGGTGGCCTTGATTTGGCAATTCCAGGTAAAGACGGCTATCGTTTCCGGCATTTCCTGACTTCTACGTACGGACAGCGTCAGGTACGTGTGATATTTGAAGATGATAATCACTGGATTTGGGTGGGAACGAGTGAAGGTGTGTATGTTTTTGATCCGGATGCATTGCTGAAGAATCCGAAGGCTTATTATAGCTATACCTTTGACAATGGAATGTTGAGAAGCAATGAGATACGAAGCATTACTTCTGATGGAAAAGGGCATATTTTGATTGCCGAGTCTGGATCTGGTTTTTCTGTCTGTGCCCTTCCTGCGAAGAAGGAGGTTTACCAGCATTTGCAATTTGAACATTTTGGTACAGAAGATGGACTTGTCAACGGTATGGTGCAGACTTTTGTTTCCGACAAGAATGGAAAGGTTTGGATTACAACTGAATATGGTGTTTCCTGTTTTGACATTTCGCGGAAGACATTTGAGAATTATTTCTTTTCTACGAATATGTTGGGGAATGTCTATGCCGAGAATTGTGGATTGCGGTTAAATGACGGACGTATAGCGTTAGGAACGAACTATGGACTTACGGTGATTGACCCTAGCCGTGTGAAACATCCTGAGAGTAAGACCAAAGTCACATTTACAGATTTGCGTCTGAATGGAATATCCGTCAGTCCGGATGAGCCGGATTCTCCGTTGGATATGTCTCTGGCGTATGCTTCGGAAGTGAATTTGCGGTATAACCAGAATTCGTTCGTCGTAGAATTTTCTACTTTTGATTATTTAGGAGCGGGTGGGTCGAAGTTCAGCTATATGCTTGAAAATTATGATAAGACTTGGAGTGTGCCTTCATCTTTGAATTTTGCCGCATATAAGAATTTATCGCCTGGCACATATTATCTTCATGTAAAAGCTTCGGATGCTTCCGGTTTGTGGGGAGCGGAAGAGTCTGTCCTGAAGATTGTGGTAAGACCGCCTTTCTGGAAGACTCCTTGGGCTTATATTTTGTATATCATTGTGCTTTCGGCATTGCTGTATACAGTGTTCCGGATTATCCGAAACATGAATACCTTGCGCAATAAGGTGAAGGTAGAAGAACAGTTGACCGAATACAAACTGGTGTTTTTTACCAATATCTCCCATGAATTCCGTACTCCGTTGACTTTGATACAGGGTGCCTTGGAGAAGATTCATCGCTTGAAAGTTCCCAAGGATATGGCATACTCATTGAAGATTATGGATAAGAGTACGGAGCGTATGCTGAGGTTGATCAATCAGTTGCTGGAATTCCGGAAGATGCAAAATAACAAACTGGCTTTATCCTTGGAGGAGACCGATGTGATTGCGTTTCTGTATGAAATCTATCTGACATTCAAGGATGCGGCAGAGTCGAAGAACATGGAATTTCGCTTTATCCCTTCCTGCCAGTCTTATCGGATGTTCATTGATAAAGGAAATGTGGATAAGGTAGTGTATAATATCCTGTCGAATGCCTTCAAATACACTCCTTCCAAAGGGAAAATAGAATTTGTGGTGAACGTGGATGAGGCTGCCGGTAAGTTGAAAATGAGCGTTTCAGATACGGGTGTGGGCATTCCGAAGGAAAAACGAGGAGAGTTGTTCAAGCGGTTTATGCAAAGCAATTTCTCCGGCGACAGTGTGGGAGTGGGTCTGCATCTGACACATGAACTGGTCAATGTACATAAAGGTACGATTGAATATGAAGAAAATCCGGGTGGAGGATCTATTTTTATCGTCACTCTGCCTACAGATAAGTCAGTATATGAAGAAAAAGACTTTCTGGTACCGAACAATGTGTTGCTTCGGGAGGAAGAAAAGGCCGAGAAACATTTGGCCGACGTGGTATTGAAAGATGAAGAAGTGACAGATGAGTTCCTTCCGGTAAATCCGTTGAATAAATATAAGGTCTTGATTGTGGAAGACGACAATGATGTGCGGGAGTTCCTCAAAGAGGAGATGAGCGTATATTTTGAAGTGGTCACGGAGGCGGATGGAGATGCCGGATTGGAACGGGCCCGTCATTATGACGCGGATTTGATTATCAGTGATGTGATGATGCCTGGATGCTCGGGATTTGAACTCACCCGGAAATTGAAGAATGATTTTAATACCAGTCATATTCCGGTCATTCTATTGACCGCCATGACCTCAGTCGAGAATCATGTGAAGGGCGTTGAATGTGGGGCAGACGCTTATATTACGAAGCCTTTCAGTCCCCGGTTGTTGTTGGCGCGGGCATTCAAGCTGATTGAGCAGCGTGAAAAGTTGAAAGAAAAATTCTCTCATGACCCCAATCAGGTGCGTCCGGCTCTTTGTTCTTCGGATAAGGATAAACTCTTTGTAGAAAAGATGGGTCGTATTATGGAGACTCAGTTGGGCAATTCACAGTTTACAGTGGATGAATTTGCGTCCATGATGGGAGTCGGACGGTCTATCTTCTATCGTAAAGTGAGAGGAGTGACCGGATACTCACCTAATGAATACATTCGGATTATGCGAATGAAAAAGGCTGCCGAATTGCTTTCTTCTCCTGAAAATCTGACTGTGGCTGAAGTGTCATATCAGGTGGGGATTAATGATCCTTTCTATTTTAGCAAGTGCTTTAAACTGCAGTTTGGAGTAACGCCTTCGGTATATCAGAAGGGGGGACGAGCCGATACGGAGAAAGAGAAACATGAGTCTGCCGGTGAGGAGGAATAAGAGGATGAAATGTGGAGAAAAACTGGTGGAGGCAGAAAGAAAACTGTAAGATAAACAGGTGAAGAACTGCTCGTTTTTCTATAAAATAAGTGTTGAAATTCAAGTAAAAGTAATAAATATAGAAGTTGTATAAGGAAAAAGTATTACCTTTGCATGAATACAAAAACATAGAAGATGGGACATCATCAATTAGACACCTTAGACGAACAGATTCTGCGCATGATCGCAGGCAACGCACGTATTCCTTTTTTGGAAGTGGCACGCGCGTGTAATGTATCGGGAGCCGCTATTCATCAGCGAATTCAAAAGTTGACGAACCTGGGAATTCTGAAAGGTTCAGAATTTATCATTGATCCGGAAAAGATAGGCTATGAAACTTGTGCCTACATCGGTTTGTATTTAAAAGACCCGGAGCAGTTTGACTCGGTCACGGAGGCATTGAAGCATATTCCGGAAGTAGTGGAATGTCATTTTACCACCGGGCAGTATGACTTGTTTATCAAAATCTATGCGAAAAACAATCATCACCTGCTGGAAATCATTCATGACAAACTTCAGCCGTTGGGTCTGTCACGTTCGGAAACAATTATTTCTTTCCGTGAAGCCATCAAACGCCAGATGCCGATAATGGACCTGGCGAATGACGATGATTGATGCGTGACGCTTATTTTTGTGTACGTTCGTAGTCAACGAAACTATAGGAGTAGAGGTGCTTTTCGTCTGTCGGATGGCATTCTCTACTTTTTTCTTGCCATACATGGCGGTCTATCTCCGGAAAGAAAGTGTCGGCGGGCACTTGGTCGTCTTCCACTTCTGTCAGATAAAGGCGGTCGGCCAGTGGGAGGGCTTCCGTGTAGAGCATGGCTCCTCCGATGATGAAGACTTCTTCTTCCTCTTTGCAGGATTTCAAGGCTTCTTCCAGCGTGTGGAAACATTCCGCTCCTTCAAAATGCAAATCCTTTCTGCTCAGCACAACGTTTCTCCGGTTAGGCAGGGCGCCTTTGGGGAGGGATTCAAAGGTATGCCGTCCCATCAGAATGGTATGGCCTGTGGTGAGTGACTTGAAGCGTTTCAAGTCATTGGGCAGCCAGTAAAGCAACTTGTTCTGGTAGCCGATACCTCGTTTCTGGTTGATGGCGGCGATGATGGATAAGGTCATATTTTTGCTCTTTATGATTGGTTATACAGATACTTTTCCGGCAATATGTGGCCACGGGTCGTAGTTCTCCAGTTGGAAATCTTCGTACTGGAAGCTGAAGATATCTTTTACGTCCGGATTGATTTTCATGGTGGGTAGCGGACGAGGAGTACGTGTCAGCTGGAGGTCCACCTGTTCCAGATGGTTCAAGTAGATGTGGGCATCTCCGAGCGTATGGATGAAATCACCCGCTTTCAGTCCGGTCACCTGTGCCATCATCTGCAGCAGCAGGGCATAGGAGGCGATATTGAACGGTACGCCCAGGAAGGTGTCTGCGCTGCGCTGGTACATTTGCAGGCTCAGTCGGCCGTTGGCTACATAGAACTGGAAAAACGCATGGCACGGAGGAAGGTTCATGTGGTTCAAGTCGCCCACGTTCCAGGCACTGACGATGATGCGCCGGGAGTCGGGATTATGCTTGATGGTTTCCACGGCTTCCGAAATCTGGTCGATGAATGTACCGTCGTAGCCGGGCCAGGAGCGCCACTGGTAGCCGTAGATATGGCCTAAATCGCCGTTCTCATCGGCCCATTCGTTCCAGATTCTGACGCCATGTTCTTGCAGGTATTTCACGTTGGTATCTCCCTTGAGAAACCACAATAGTTCGTAAATGATGGATTTCAGGTGAAGTTTTTTGGTTGTGACGAGCGGAAAGCCGTCTTCCAGGTTGAAGCGCATCTGGTGGCCGAACACGCTGAGGGTGCCGGTGCCGGTACGGTCGTCTTTGCGTACGCCTTCCGTACGGATGCGGTGCAACAAGTCAAGATATTGTTTCATGATTGGATTTTTTTGTTTTTGCAAAGGTAGCTAATTTTTTTTATTTTTGCCGGCGTAACATAATTGCTTAGCGTCATCATGAATTTACCCTCTGATTTTGTCACTCGCACACGTCGGCTGATGGGGGATGCCGACTTTTCCGCATTGGCGGAAGCCTTGGAAAAAGAAACTCCGGTCAGCATCCGTATCAATCAGAATAAATGTACCTCTGTCCCAGTGGACGGTACGCCTGTGCCTTGGTGTCCGGAAGGCTATTACTTGTCCGGTCGTCCGTCGTTCACGTTCGACCCGTGGTTTCATGCCGGATGTTATTATGTACAGGAGGCATCGTCCATGTTTCTGGCCCAGGCACTCCGGCAATATGTGCAGGAACCGGCCGTGATGCTCGACTTGTGTGCGGCTCCCGGAGGAAAATCCACGTTGGCCCGGTCGGTATTGCCCGAAGGTAGTCTGCTGGTAGCCAATGAAGTGATGCGCAACCGTTCGCAGGTATTGGCGGAGAATCTGGTCAAATGGGGAAATCCGGAAGTGGTGGTCACGAACAATGACCCGGCAGATTTTACGGAACTGGGCCCTCTCTTCGACGTGATTCTGACCGATGTGCCCTGTTCGGGAGAAGGAATGTTCCGCAAGGATGAAGTGGCGGTGCAGGAATGGAGCATCGCCAATGTGGATACGTGCTGGCAGCGGCAGCGTCGGATTTTGCGTGATATATGGCCTTGCCTGAAAACCGGGGGCCTGCTGGTGTACAGTACCTGCACGTACAACCGGGAAGAGAATGAAGACAATGTGGCTTGGATTGCAAAAGAGTTAGGCGCAGAGGTGTTGCCTCTTGAGGTAAGGCCGGAATGGCATATCACCGGCAACCTGACCGAGCATACATTCCCGGTTTATCGTTTTTTGCCGCATAAGACAACGGGAGAAGGACTGTTTCTGGCTGTCTTGCGGAAAACGTCGGATGAAGACCGGGAATGTGCGCGGGTGAAGCCGGCGGGCAAGTCTCCCAAAAAAGGAAAAGGAGGGAAAACACCTGTATTGCAGGTGCCGCGAGAGATGCAGGCTTGGATATATGGAGCGGAAGATTATGAATTCAAGGTGGAAGAGATGGAAGCAGTGGCTTTTCCCATGGTCCATAAAGATCTTTATGAGTTGCTGAAAAGTCGGCTTAAAGTGTTGCATGCCGGTGTCACGTTGGGAGAATGGAAAGGGAAGGACTGGCAGCCTTCGCACACATTGGCCATGAGTACGGCATTTCGGAAAGAAGCTTTTCCAACGGCGGAACTGACTTATGAACAGGCTGTGGCTTATTTGCGGAAAGAGGCGGTGACACTTTCGCCGGAGGTGCCGAAAGGATATGTGGTGCTGACTTATCGCGGACAGGTACTGGGTTTTGCCAAAAATATCGGCAACCGGGCCAATAATCTGTATCCGCAGGAATGGAGAATCCGGAGTGGATATTTGCCGGAAGTCCTCCCCGATTTATTTGTCTGAAAAACGCCTTTGCGTTTGGTCTGAAACGCAAGTACGTTTTAAACCAAACGCCTAAGCGTTTTAAGTAAAACGTAAAGGCGTTTGGATGAAAACGCTTAGACGTTTTTCCTGAAACGTAAAGGCGTTTTTGTATGGTTCTGTAACTGCTTGAAAATCAGTGTGCACTATTTCTCTAAAGTGAGCGGAATACCTTGATAGAAGTCCAGGATTTTGGCACGGAACAGATAGTCGTATTTTGCCTGCACACAGTCGGACACGGCTTTCATCCAGTTGGTGCGGGCTTCGTTGTATTCCGTGGCATTGGCTTTTCCGTTGGCATATTTTTCTTTCATGAGCTTGAAGGAAGCTTCTGCTGCTTCATCGGCTACCTGACTGCTCTGGTATTTGCTCTCCGCATTGACGGCATTGTAATAGGCTTGCTGTATCTCCTTGTAGAGTGTCTTTTTGCTTTCCTCCAGTTGCCAGTTCAGGGTGGTTTGTTCCAGACGTGCCGTGCGGACCCGGTTACGGGTACTCAGCCGGTTGAAGATGGGGATGCTCAGTGAAAGTCCCACGTATTGGCTGAAGTTGTCCTTCAGCTGTGAATGGAAACTGGCATTCTCCCGGCCCGACATTTTGTAGTAGCTGGTACCCAGACCGGCACCGAAACTGAGTTGGGGATAATAGGCACTTTGGGCAATGCGGATGCTGCGGGCCGCACCTTGCAAGCGATACTGTGCCGCCTTGATAGAAGGCTTGATGAGCAGCGCTTGGTTATAGATGTCGGTCGGTGAGGTCAGCGTGCCGAACAGTTGTTCGGGCTGGATGTCGGGACTGACAATCTGAAAATTATCCGGCGAAGGAAGTTCGAGCAGTTGGCTGAGGTCGAGCAGGGACAAGCGATAGTCGTTCTCGGTCTGCACCAGTGAAAGCTGGTCTTGTGCCACGCGCGACTTGGCTTCGTACAATTCTGCTTCCGAGGCTTTCCCGTTTTGGAAATAGGCTTCTTTCTGGGTCAGCATTTCTTGGCTTAGTTCCACTTGCTGTCGGGCTATTTTCACCAGTTCCTCGTTGAAGAGCACTTGCAGGTAGGCTGAGGTCACCTGGATGCTGATATCCTCTTTGGCCTTGTTCAAGTCTTCCGTGGCTGCTTGGAGGTTTAACTTGGAGAGTGCGATATTGTTCGGAATCTGCATGCCGGTGAACAAGGGGACACTGGTACTCAGGTTGAAGCCCGTGTTCTGGGTGTTGATACTCTGGTAGGTGTTATTGGCCTGGAGGCTTCGTCCGAAGTTGAACGAGTGGGACGCACTACCGTTCAGGTCGGGCAGACGGCTCCATTTGGCGGTGTTCAGTTCCACTTCACTTTTGTCGCGGGCGGCTTCCTGCTGCTTGACGGTCAGGTTGTGGGCGATGGCATACTCGATGCAGCGGGTCAAGTCCCATGCTTCCTCTGCTTGGCTGGCACCTGTGGCCAGCAGGCCGAAACTGAGTACGGCCAATTGTTTCAAGTGGATTCTCATGGCTTACATTTCTTTTTTGAGTCCTCGGATAGCTTCATCGGGTTTCAGCCCGCTCTTAATCTCTATATTTACTCCATCGCTGATACCGGTCTGCACCTGGCGGCGGATAAATTTCTGTGTAGGTACGCTGTCGGTCAACACATAGACGAAGGTAGAATCCCCACTGAACTCAATGGCACTTTCCGGTACGGTCAGTGCATGATTGGCCCGCTGGAGTTCGATTTCCGCATTGGCACTGTAGCCGGAACGGATGGTCACACTGTCGGGCACCGTGATGGCTGCTTTGATTTCAAACTGGTTGGCTCCGTTGTTTTCCACGCTCTTCGGCGAAATGTATTCCAGTACGGCATCGAATTTCATGTTCTGCAAAGCTCCCAGTGTGATTTTGACAGGGATGCCTTCGCGGATACGTCCCACTTCCGTTTCGTCCACATTGCCACGGAAGATGAGGTCACCCATATCGGCTACGGTGGCGATGGTGGTACCGTCGTTGAACGTGTTGCTCATGATGACGGAGTTACCCACTTTAATAGGCACGTCCAGAATCAGTCCGTCGATGGTAGAACGAATCAGGGTACTGCTGAAGGAGGCGCTGCTCTTGGTGATTCCTTCTTTTACGATTTGCAGGTTATCCTTGGCTGCCTGCAATTCTTCGCGGGCTTGTTTGGCGGCAAGCAGCGTTTTTTCATATTCTTCGCTGCTCACCAGCTTGCTTTTATAGAGTTTTTCCATGCGTTCCAAATCCGTTTCGGCTTGCCTTCCGTTGATTTCGGCCAGACGGACACGGCTTTCGGCCGAATTGAGGGAACCCAATTCGGGAATAACCTTGACTTTGGCGATGATTTCGCCTTTCTTCACCGTTTGGCCGGCCTCCTTGTACACCTCGGAGATGATACCGGAAATCTGAGGCTTGATTTGTACTTCATCGCGGGGTTCAATCTTTCCAGTGGCTACGGTAGTTTGCACTAGGTCCGTGGTCTGTGAATGGAGGATTTCGTAAGCCGTATTTTTCGGCTGTGATTTCTGATACAGGAACACGAAAGTCCCGATGAAAATCAGTGCAATCAGCACTAACGAGAAAATTTTGATGTACTTCTTCATATTGGTTTTGATTTTTTGTTTGTTTTGTGGTTTTATTTATTCGTCGCGTATGGCTTCAATGGGTTTGATGCTCATGGCCCGGTAGGCAGGAGCCAGTCCGGCCAGCAGGCCTAATACAAGCAAGAGGGCGCAGGCACCGATGGCTTCCCAGAAGCTGATTTGGAATTCGGTGGGTGCAGTAGGGGTGGATGTTCCCATTTCTGTCAGGTTCAGGAGGAACACGGCAAAGGTAATGCCGGCCATACCTGCCAGAATGGTCAGTACCATGCTTTCCGACAGAATCTGTGACAAGATATCGTTGGGGCGGGCACCGATGGCACGCCGGATGCCGATTTCAGTGGTCCGTTCCTTGACGGTGACCATCATGATGTTGCTCACCCCGATGGCACCGGCCAGCAGGGTGCCGAGGCCGACCATCCAGCCGAGGATTTTGATGCCCGAGAGCAAGTTGTCTACCATGCTGAACATGGCTTCCGCGTTGACCAGAATCACCGCCTGTCCGTCGTCGGGGTGAATCAGATGGGCTTTTTTAATCACCTGTTCCACTTTCTTTTCCACTTCTCCAATGGAATAGCCTTTGCGGGCCGTATAGCAGAGCAGCTGTACTTTCTGACCGAAGTTGTAGTTCTGCTGCATGGTGGTGAACGGAATGACGACCGAGGTTTCCGATTGTCCTTGTATGGAGATGTTTCCTACGGCCATGCTGACCCCGATAATCCGGTAGTAGATGCCATTGACCTCGATGAACTTTCCGCAGGGGTTTTCCCCTCCGGGAAACAGGCTCTCGTAGATACGCTTTCCGATGACACACACTTTCCGTTGGTCGCGGATGTCAATGTCGTTGATGAAACGTCCGAACACGATGTTCGGTTCTTCAATTTTCTGGTATTCGGGATACAGGCCTTTCAGGGTTCCCGAGATTTTATTTTCATTATAAATGGCATTGATGCCCCATTTGGCCAGGGTGGCAGTCACCGTTTCCAGTTCGTTGACCTGTTTCCGGACTCGTTCCACATCTTTGTTTTCCAAATCCCAGTATCTTCCCTGTTGGAATCCTTTATAGGCCTTGCTGGTTTTGTTGGCACCCAGAAAACCGGAGTTGGTGGCAAAACCTTCAAACTGGCGTGACAATATCTGTTGGAGTCCTTTGGCTCCTCCCATCAGGGCTATCAGCATGAATATTCCCCAGAAGACACCGAAGGCCGTCAGGAAACTTCTGGTTTTGTTGCGGGTGATGGTGAGAAGAATTTCTTCCCATGTATCTAAATCAAATCGTCTCATGATTAATCTGCTCTAAGTGCTTCAATGGGTCGGATTCTGGCGGCTTTCCTTGCCGGGAAAAGTCCAGCCAGCGTACCGGCAATAACTAATGTCAGGGTGGCCTCGATGGCGATGGAAAGATCGACCGTAGGGTTCTCGAAGAACGTCATGGAAAAAACGCCCATGTCCATGGTCTGTTTCCCGGCTACCTGGTTCATGTATTCCGTGACGGCAATGCCCGCCACCATACCGATGTAGCCGAAGAAGGTGGTGATGGCCACACTTTCCGAGATAATCAGCCAGAGGATGGACATCGGCTTGGCTCCCAGTGCCTTGCGGATGCCGAATTCGTGGGTCCGTTCGCGGACGGTGATGAGCATGATGTTGCTCACTCCCACAATGCCGCTCAGCAAGGTAAAGATGCCAATTACCCAGATGGCCGTATGCAGAATCTGGGTAGCCGCCTGTTGCTGGAGGTATTGGGTGAAACGGTTCCAAATCCAGATGGCGCCGTCATCGGTAGGAGCGAATTGCTTCTTCAGCCCTAAGGTGCGACGGTAGTCGGCTTCAAATTCTTCATTCAATGCTTCATTGGCCAGTCCCTGGGTCGTGAACGTGATGTTGTCAATGCTGTCTCCTTTCTGATAGATGGTTTGCAGGGTGGTGAAAGGTACCAGTGCCGAAGGAGAAAAACTGTTCTGGTCTTTATAGATTCCCACCACTTGATAGGAAACCCCTTGTGCGTTGAGGTATTTTCCTATAGGATTCGTATGCGGGAAAAGGTTCTTGACCGTTTTCTCATGGAGGACAATGACTTTCCGCTTTTCCTCTATGTCGCGTTTGTTGATGAAACGGCCTTCCTTTATCATGATGGCTTCGAGGGAAGGATAATTGGGAAGTACCCCGTCCAGCTCAATGCTGAGGGCCTCTTTGCTGTAGGTCAGGGTGACATCACTCTTGCTGACGGAGGCCCCTGCTTCCAGAATATGGTCGGGGAAGGAAGAGGCTGTCAGTTCTCGGTCGCTTTCTTTCAGGTAAATGCTCCGTCCTTCTTTCATGCCTTTATAAGGCTGTGATGTCATTCCCGGATAAATTTTCATGGAGTTCATGAGCATACCTTCCGACTGGTTTTCAAACGCATGGATGAGGCCGTTGCCCGCTCCAAGGAGTACAATCAGCATGAAAATACCCCATGCCACGGAAAAGCCGGTCAATAAAGTGCGCAGTTTGTTGCGCATGATGGTTCCGTAGATTTCTTGTATCAGTTCTGTCATAGCGGTAGGTTATTTCATGAATCCGTTTTGTCCGAACGGAGAGGCATGGTGGTCGATATTGTCTTCTATGCGTTCTATCAGTCCGTCTTTGATGTGGATGATTTTATTGGTCTGATTGGCTACTCCACTTTCGTGGGTGACTACGACGATGGTCAGCCCTTCCTGGTCGTGAAGTTCTTTCAGGATGTTCATGACCTCCACCGAAGTCTTGCTGTCCAAGGCCCCTGTCGGTTCATCGGCCAGGATGATTTCCGGTTTCGATATCAGTGCCCTTGCGATGGCCACTCGTTGCTTTTGACCTCCCGACATTTCATTGGGGAGATGGTGCGCCCATTCTTTCAGTCCCAGCTTGTCGAGGTATTCCATGGCCAGCAGGTTGCGTTTCTTGCGGCTGACTCCTTGATAAAAAAGTGGAAGCGCCACATTTTCCATGGCGTCCTTGAACGAAATGAGATTGAATGACTGGAAAATAAAGCCGATCATCCGGTTGCGGTATTCAGCCGCCTTGGTTTCACTTAGATTTCGGATAAGAACATTGTTCAGGTAGTATTCGCCGGAATCATAGTTGTCCAATATCCCGAGAATGTTCAACAAGGTAGATTTTCCGGAACCGGAGGCACCCATGATGGAGACAAATTCTCCTTTCTCAATGTGTAGGTCGATGCCTTTGAGTACATGAAGGGGAGTGCCGTTGTAGTAAGTTTTGTGAATGTTTTTTAAAAGTATCATTTGGTTTGTGTTAATTGATTTTTAATCGAACTTCACAAATGTAGAAAAAGTGATACGTTTTCAAAAATAGTAGGGGAAAAATTTGTTCTGTTTTTACTGATTATTTACTTTTGTCCGTAGATAATTAACCCTAAATAGAGAAATGTCATGGCAATAAACATGGAAAAACCTTATGTCGTAGGTATGGATATTGGCGGAACAAACACCGTTTTTGGTGTAGTTGACTCACGTGGTAACGTGCTGGCTTCTGATTCTGTCAAAACTCAGCAATATGAAAATGTCGAAGATTATGTCGATGCAGTATGTAAAAAACTCCTTCCGTTGTTGTCTCAGTTTGGTGGAGCTGAAAAGGTAAAAGGTATGGGAGTGGGTGCGCCTAATGGTAACTATTACAGTGGAACCATTGAGTTTGCTCCAAATCTGCCGTGGAAAGGTGTTATTCCGTTGGCATCTATGTTTGAAGAACAGCTGGGTATTCCTACTGCGTTGACAAACGATGCCAATGCAGCTGCCATCGGGGAAATGACGTATGGTGCGGCCCGCGGTATGAAAGATTTTATCATGATTACGTTGGGTACCGGCGTAGGAAGCGGTATCGTAGTAAACGGACAGCTGGTTTACGGCCATGATGGCTTTGCCGGTGAACTGGGACACGTGATTGTAGACCGTAACGGTCGTCCATGTGGTTGCGGACGTAAAGGTTGTCTGGAAACTTACTGTTCAGCTACTGGTGTGGCTCGTACAGCTCGTGAGTTTTTGGTACAGCGTACTGAACCGAGCTTGTTGCGTAACGTACCTGCAGATGAAATCCAGTCAAAGGATGTGTATGATGCTGCAGTGAAAGGCGATAAGCTGGCGCAGGATATCTTTGAATATACAGGACGTATCTTGGGAGAAGCATTGGCTAACTTCATCGCTTTCTCCAGTCCGGAAGCCATTATCCTGTTCGGTGGCTTGGCTAAGTCGGGCGATTACATCATGAAACCGATTCAGAAGGCGATTGATGAAAATGTATTGAAGATTTATGCGGGAAAGACTAAATTGTTGCTTTCTCAACTGAAAGATGCAGATGCGGCTGTATTAGGAGCCAGTGCATTGGGATGGGAAGTAAAGGAAAATTAATTTTATCGTGTCTATAATAGAAAAGGGCCTTGGCAAATATGTTTTTGCCAAGGCCTTTTTGTTTATTCTTCAATGGATATTTTGCAGGGCTGTTCGAGCGATTTTTTCCATTCTTGTGCGTATGAAAACCAGGAGTTTGAATCGGGGTATCCAAAGGTTTCCTTGCATGAGGTGAACATCGTGTAATAACGGAAACTCTTTTCTTGGGGAGCACTGACGGTGTAAAGAAAGTTTTCTTTGTCTTTTGTCTCTTCCCGGATGTATTTTTTAGGGATATAAGTCGCCAGACCAACTGTTTCTTTCTTGTATTTGATTGTATCATTTACAGGCCAGTCTGTTCCCCAGCTGGCCACTAAGCCTTCATGGTCGGAAAACATGGTGGCATTGTATCCAATATTTTGAACTCCGGTAGAAAATGTTTCATTGTCAAGTGGCTGGTCGAATAACACGTCCACTTGAGCATCTCGGTGACCGGCATAGAGGGTGTATCGGTTGATCATGTTCAGTTCTTTTCCCTGATATTCCCAGCCTTTTACTTCTGCATCTGCAATCGTACGTACAGGGCCGCTGGCAATGAGTCGTTGCCCACGGAAAGCAACTGGCTGTATGTCGGTAGCGTTCGTACCGTTCCATCCTTTGAATGTGCCGGCTCCACAACTGCTTCTGACCAGAATCACATCGTCTCCAAATCCTCGTTTTAATTGTTCATCTGTAGGATAGAACATGCTCTCTTCAATCTCCAGGCCTTTGTGGAACTTGCCGTACAAGTCGGTAGTCTGTTTCTCGTTGAAATAGATACGATAGGCTACCAGCTCGCTTTCGAAAGCGATGCCATGGTGTTGTAATATTGTATAGGTGTCACTGTTTCCTGGAGCATATACCATGGTTCCGTGTGCATATTGGTTGGGATAGGCTGTACGGAATAACATTTCGGCAAAGACACGGGCAGGATATGTCTTGTCGCTTTTGTTGGACGAAAGGGTAATGTATATGGTTTTTGCAGATTGAGCAGGCATATCCACTACAAAAGCGAGTTCATCTGCTCTTAAATCGAAATCCAAGTCATCGAGTTGGGAAGGAAGCTCATGGCTACCATCTTTTACAGTGGCCGATTTAACCACAAATCCTGTATTTAGTGTGTGAAGATCGATGACCACCGGTTCATCTGTCTTGGAAGACTTCCAGGGATTTTCGATAGAAACCTTGATGGTTTTTTCAATTGTCTGTGCTGAAACTATGGCTCCGTTGCATAACAGCGCCAAGCAAAGGATTGGTAATTTTTTCATGTTGACGGTGTGTTTATTATTTAAGATTATTCTTGTTTTTATGTGGCTTTTCCATTTTTATTTAAGCTATTATCCTCCTGAACATGCTGTCTTCACAGAGTGCATGCAGGAGGATAATAAATCTAATTCTAACCTAAATAATATTATGAAAAACCTTCTTTTATTCAAATGCAAAAATAAACATTCCACGGAATATTGGCTTGCAATTTTTGATTTTATCAGTGAAAAAACTGAGCATATTTGTGCCTGATTCGATAATTTGGAGGGGTTAATGTAAATAATGTAAATAAAGTTTGTATCTTTGCCCCAAATTTATAATTGAAAACAATATGAGTTATAATTTGCTGAAAGGAAAAAGAGGTATTATTTTTGGTGCATTGAATGAACAGTCTATCGCATGGAAAGTGGCAGAAAAGGCTGTAGAAGAAGGTGCTGTCATTACATTATCTAATACCCCTGTAGCAGTACGTATGGGACAGGTCTCTGCGTTGGCGGAAAAATTGAACTGTGAAGTGATTCCTGCTGATGCCACCTGTGTAGAAGATTTGGAGAATGTGTTCAAGCGTTCAATGGAAGTGTTGGGTGGTAAGATTGACTTCGTACTTCATTCTATTGGTATGTCTCCAAATGTTCGTAAGAAACGTACATACGATGATTTGGACTATGACATGCTGGCAAAAACATTGGATATTTCTGCCGTTTCATTCCATAAAATGATCCAGTCTGCCAAGAAATTGGATGCTATTAACGAATATGGTTCTATTTTGGCCTTGAGTTATGTAGCTGCACAGCGTACATTCTATGGCTACAATGATATGGCAGATGCCAAGGCTTTACTTGAATCTATTGCCCGTAGTTTCGGCTATATTTATGGTCGTGAGCACCATGTCCGTATCAATACGATTTCTCAGTCACCGACCATGACTACTGCCGGTTCAGGTGTGAAAGGAATGGACAAGCTGTTCGACTTTGCCAACCGGATGTCTCCTCTGGGCAACGCTTCGGCTGATGAATGTGCGGATTACTGTATCGTGATGTTCTCTGATCTGACTCGTAAGGTAACCATGCAGAACCTGTTCCACGATGGTGGTTTCTCCAGTGTCGGAATGAGTTTGAGAGCTATGGCTACTTATGAAAAGGGATTGGATGAATATAAGGATGCCAATGGTCATATCATTTACGGATAATCGTTAATGTATCGGTTTATTTTTATATTATTGAGCGTAATCGTCTTTTCTGCTTGTCATTCCGATGAGCGGAAAGACGATTTTTCGTTTACAGGAATAAAAATAGCCCGATATGACCGGCTTCAGTATGAGGCTACTGTGCAGAACAGCTTTTTTTCCTTGCAGCGGATGAATACGGAATTTGCCCAGGAAACCCGTCTGCTGGTGGAAGATGTGTTGGATTTGGGGGCTGTGAATATGCCTGATATTAATGAGCGTCTCTGTGCGTATTTCTCCGATACCATTTTGGTGCATTTAATGGAAGATGTGGAGGCGAACTTTAAGAACATGGACCGGTTTGAAAAGAAACTGGCTCTAGGATTCAGGCAGTTGAAACGGGAAATCCCGGAGTTGCCTGTACCGAGGATTTATACACAGATTTCTGCATTGAACCAGTCGGTAGTGGTCGGCGACAGTGTATTGGGAATCAGCCTTGATAAATATATGGGAGCAGAGTATCCGCTTTATAAAAGATATTATTATGCCAATCAGCGTCGCTCGATGTCGCCGGAATATATTGTGCCCGATTGCTTTACCTTTTATTTGTTGGGACAATATCCTTTCCCATGGATGGAAGGGCATCGTTCGTTGATGGACATATTGTTATATCGAGGGAAGATTGCATGGATTGTGGAGACCATTTTGGACGGAGACGGAGATGGTAGGATTGCCTTAGGATATTCTTCAGAGGAGGTGGATTGGTGTGAAGAACATGAAGACGAACTTTGGAAGGAAATTGAGCGGAATCACTATGCTGCTGCCACCGATCCTATGGTAATTCGGTCTTATATTTCTTCTGATGCCCGTCTGTTGTTCAAGGGAGAGAAAACTCCTCCGTTCTTGGGAATATGGCTGGGTATGCAGATGGTCGAGAAATATATGAAGCGTCATCCGGAAATTGGTATAAAAAATTTGCTGGAATCTACGGATTGTTCCAGTATCATGAAAGAATTCAACTAATTGATTTGAGAAATTCCTTATGGAAGTTGCATTGTATTTGTTGCCGGTCACTTTGGGGGATACGGCTATAGAAAAAGTGCTGCCCTCTTATAACCGGGAGATTATAGCAGGAATCAAGCATTTTATTGTAGAGGATGTCCGCTCGGCGCGTCGTTTCCTGAAAAAGGTAGACGCAGCCATCCACATTGATGAACTTACTTTTTATCCGTTGAACAAGCATACTTCTCCGGAGGATATTGCCGGTTATCTGTCTCCGTTGGTTCAGGGACAGTCAATGGGAGTGATATCTGAAGCCGGATGTCCGGCAGTGGCCGACCCGGGAGCGGATGTGGTAGCCATCGCTCAACGCCGGAATCTGAAGGTGGTGCCTTTGGTGGGCCCTTCTTCCATCATTCTCTCTGTTATGGGATCAGGATTCAACGGGCAGAGTTTTGCGTTTCATGGTTATTTGCCCATTGAGCCGGCCGACCGTACCCGCCGGTTGAAGGAATTGGAGGCTCGTGTGTATTCTGAGAATCAGACGCAGCTGTTTATTGAAACCCCTTACCGCAACCATAAAATGTTGGAAGAGATTCTAAAGACTTGCCGTCCGCAGACCAAGTTATGTATTGCTGCCAATATCACGTGTGAAGGAGAATTTATCAGAACTAAAACGGTGAAGGAATGGAAGGGACATTTGCCCGATTTGAATAAGATTCCTTGCATCTTCTTGATTTACAAATGAGTCCTTTTTTATTTGAACTCTTTCCATACCTGTGCTACTAATTGCAGGCGCTCACATTCAATCATCAGTTCGTGACTGAATTTTTCCGGATTCTTTTTGATGTCTTCGCATGCAAAGAACTCTCCTCCGGGTAGTGCCAGCTCATTTTCTTGGCTTACAGGCAGTATGTATAATTGTACAAATGCAGGAAGAAGGCCTTGTAACCGATAGCTGAGAATCAGTCGGGGATGAATTTTTGTGAGGGCAATAGAAGCTTTGTTGGCCGATGCCTGATGTCTTTGCACGATATGCTTTGCATGTTGCTGACTTTTTCGTAAAGGTCCTTCAAACAAGGATTTGATGGGGGCATCCCAAGTCGTCGTATTTTTCGCATGTGGAGTGAGATAGATTTTCCCGTTGCAGATGGGAATGATGCGAATAATATGTTGTTCTTGTGGAGATTGCTTGGCCGCAATCTGTATGCCTACAATATTGATGACTAGGCAAAGCAGATAAATGAGGGTTGGAATCAAGTAAATGGCCCCAAAATTATTTTCCGGCGAAAAAGGAGTCAGTTGGTTGCGCAGTGCAAACAAAATAATCAGATGGATACTGGAGAGTATGACGATTAGTTTGGCTTCCAGCAAGTAGGAAGACGTAAAATTAAGATGGAACTTTTTCAGAAAATTCCGGTATAATTCTGGGGCGGTGATATGGACAAAGGCGCATACCAGCAGCATAAATTCGAGCGTCGGAGTCAGGCTGTTGTGAGGGATGTATTCATATCCGGTAAACAGTCTCAGAAGGAAACAGATGCCGATGCCGATGGTTCCCTGCAGAAGGAAAAAATTGAGTCCTTTCAGACGCAATACATCATATAATACCCCTGCGATACTGATACCAAGCCCGATTCCCAGCATGGTTGTGGTAGGGAAAATATGAAGGCCTATCAACGTGATGATGATAGGAAGCAGTCCGAATGATACGATTTTGTCCTTGTATTTAAGCAATAAGTTCATAACTGAAAAGCACCTGTTGTAAATTTTGAACAATTAAAAAAAGAAAATTGTTCATTCTTTCCGCAGATGTTTTTCAGCATGATAGGAGGACCGCACCAATGGTCCGCTTTCTACGATTTCAAATCCCTTTGCTTCACCTGTTTCCTTGTACTTCTTGAATTGATCCGGGTGAATGTATTCGGCCACGGGATAATGTCTGGCCGAAGGTTGCAGGTATTGTCCGATGGTCAGGATACGGCAGCCGTTTCGCAGTAAATCATCCATCGTTTCTTCTACTTCTGCAGGGGTTTCTCCCAAACCGACCATGATACCTGATTTCGCTTTGAGTCCGTTTTCGGAAATCTGGTGAATCACCTTCAGGCTGGTGTCGTAGTTGGCTACACTGCGGACCAGTGGACTGATACGTCTCACTGTTTCCAGGTTGTGCGACAATATATCCGGGCGTGTATCGATGACCTGCTGCAATAAGTCGGCATGTCCTTGGAAGTCGGGAATCAGGGCCTCGATAGTGGTGGTGGGGCATAGCTCCCGAATCGCTTTGAGAGTGGCAGCCCAATGTGCGGCGCCTAAATCTTTCAGGTCATCCCGGTCTACGGAAGTGATGACTGCATGGTTGAGCTTCATGAGCTGGATGGACTGCGCCACCCGTTTCGGTTCGTCCGGATCCAGTGGAAGAGGCTTTCCGGTGAGGGTATTGCAGAATTTGCAGGCGCGGGTGCAGATGGCTCCTCCAATCATGAAGGTCGCAGTACCTTTACCCCAACATTCTCCTAGGTTCGGACAGCGTCCGCTGCTGCAAATCGTATGGAGTTTATGGGTATCAACGATGCGTTTGGTTTCAGTGTAACGGGCATTGGTGCCTATCTGTATTTTCAGCCATTCGGGCTTTTTAATGTGTGTCATAGTGGTTAAGATAGATTACAAAGAGAAACGGATGACGCTGGAGGTTTTTTCATCCAGCGTCATCCGTATGATGAGTTCATTATAAGTTTTGCAGGAAGAAATTCGCCACTCTGTTCATCAGGTGATTGCGGGTATTTCCTCCGAAAATGCTGTGGTTACGGTTGGTGTATATCTGTGTCTCAAACTGGATATTTGCTTGTATCAGTGCTTCATTGTATTCCATGAAATTCTGGAAATGTACATTGTCGTCCGCACTGCCATGAACAAGCAGCAATTTACCTTTCAGCTGGTGTACGCGGTTGATGGCGGAAGAACTGCGGTATCCGTCACCGTTTTCTTTCGGAGTACGCATGAAGCGTTCCGTGTAAACCGTATCATAGAATCGCCAGTCGCTCGGCGCTGCAATGGCAACTCCGGCTTTGAAGGCGCCGGAACCTTCACTCATGGACATCAGGGTGTTGTAACCTCCGTAGCTCCATCCCCAGATACCGATACGGCTTCCGTCAATATACGGTAGGGTAGAAAGGTATTTGGCTGCCTGGGCCTGGTCGATGGCTTCTTTTACACCGATAGAAAGGTAAGTACATTTTTCGAAGGCTGCTCCTCTTCCTCCGGTACCTCGTCCGTCCACGCAAACCATGATATAGCCCTTGTCGCACATCACTGCTTCGAACATGCCTCCGTCGCTGAAGCTTCCGATACCCCACTTGTCGAGTACCTGCTGTGAGCCCGGGCCGCTGTATTGATGCATGATTACCGGATATTTCTTGGAAGGATTGAAATTAGCCGGTTTCATCATCCATCCGTTCAATTCTACTCCTTCACTGGTCTTGAAAGTGAAGAATTCTTTTACGGGCATGTTCAACTGGGCAATTTTTGTCTTCAGTTCCTTGTTGTCGAGCAGGGTGGCCATCTCCTGTCCCTTATTGTTGTTCAGGGTGATAAGCGTAGGAGTCTGGGCGCTGGAGTATGTATTGATATAATAATTCAGGTTCTTGCTGAACAGGGCACTGTTGGTTCCGGTGCGTGTAGACAGCTTGGTCTTCTTTCCCTTCCCGTCGATTTTATAGACAGCGGTACGCAATGGACTGCCTTCGTTGCTGGTATAATAGAATATATTGGCTTTTTGGTCCCAGCCTAAGAATTCCTTCACCTCGAAATCTCCTTTGGTGATTTGTTTCACCAGGTTTCCGCCAATGGTATAAAGGTAAAGATGATTGTATCCGTCTCGTTCGCTCATCAGGATAATGTGTTCCGGATAAAAAGCGATGTCAGAGTAAGCCTGTTCCTTGATGTATTGTTCGGCTTCATCACGGATGGCTACTTTGCAGATGGCACTGCGTGGGTTGGCCATATAGAGATCGAAGCGGTTTTGGTGGCGGTTCAGTGTCATGATGGCCAATTTCTCAGGGTCGTCCGTAAATTTGATACGGGGTACATAGCCGTCAGAGTCAACCGGCAGTTCCATTTTGCGGATAACATGACTCTTGATGTCAAACGTATGGACGCTGACTTTGGAATTGGATACTCCTGCTTTCGGATATTTGTAGTTATAGCTTCCGGGATAAGTGGCATATTCTGTCTTTTCGGGGGCCATACCTTTGTACCAAGGGAAAGAAAACATAGGCACTTGACTTTCATCGAAGCGGATGTAGGCAATCATACGGCTGTCGGCACTGAAGTCGAACGCACGGTTGAATCCGAATTCTTCTTCATATACCCAGTCGGGGATACCATTCAGTACCTTGTTGTATTCTCCGTCTTTCGTGACCTGCGACTCACTGTTGCCAAAGAGTAGTTTCACCAGATAGATGTTGTTGTTACGCACAAACGCAATCTGGTGGCTGTCGGGTGAGAAGAGAGGCACCTGTTGCGGACCGTTGTTTGAAAGCGGTTCGAGGGTACGGTTTTTCACGTTGTAAATGTAGTACACAGCCGTGAACGAACGTCTGTAAATCGGTTTCGTTTCAGTCTGTATCAAAATCAGGCTTTCGTCGGGCGACATGATGTAGTCATCAAAGCTTTTGAGCGTGTGATTTCTGGCAGTAGTCACATCGAAGACGGTAGCCACTTCCTTACCTGTCTTGAAGGAGTATTTGACGATTCGTTTGTGGTCCTTGCTGATTTGCGTGTAATGTTCACCATCCAGCGACGGTTTTAATCCTTGTATATTTTGTGCGCGATAGGTACCGTTGGCTACGTCTTGCAGAGTTACCTTTTGTGCCTGTACACTTACCAGGCACAGCAGCGCATAAAAAAGTACGAAAAGTTTTTTCATGACTGTCTTATTTTTGTTTTACATTTATTTTTCTTCTGTAATCGGAGGAGCAGGTTCAGGCTCCGAAGTCTCCTGTGCCTCCTGCGCTTCCTTGGGCTCATTCGCTTCCTTTTCCGTAGTTTCTTTATCCTTTATTCCGAAGAGCCAGCGGAAAAAACGTACCAAGAAATTACGCTTCTTGGGTTTTGCTTCTACTGCTTCCGAAGACGTTGCCGAAGAGGGGGCTTGCTTGAGCGTGAGACTGTCTGCCGGGGCCAGTAGGGTAGTGTCCTTTTTCAGTGAGTCTGTCAATAAGGAATCCGTAGGAGCCTTCGGGAGTACTTGAAGTATCGTATCCTGTTTGAGAGAATCTGCCGGAACCGGCTGAACCTGCATGCTGTCTTTTGCGGAGGTGGATTGCTGAGGTGCTTTGGGGGCAACCGGAGCAGGTTTCGCAGGTTGAGGACGCTTGAAAGGTACCGGTACAGAATATTTACAGCGAACAGGAATGTCATGGTCTTTTGCTGGAATCCAATCAGGCATTACCATAATCGCATCCAAGGCTGCCGTATCCAGTCGGGCATCCAGTCCTCTTACGATGCTGGGGGAAGTGATGCTTCCGTCCTTTTCCACGATGAACTGTATCATGACAGCTCCTTCCTTTTTGGTCTTTTCAGCCAGCTCGGAAGTACGGGCTTTTCGTTTGATGTAGTTGAAGAATGCTTTCATTCCACCAGGATACTCCGGCATCTTTTCTACCACATGATAGACACGGTCGGCTCCTTTTTTCACCATGCGTATTTCCAACGGACGGTCGGGCTGTTGCAGAAAAGCCTCACTGTCTACGTATTTGTTTTCCATGCTTTCTGCTCTGACCATAATCAGATGGCTGTAGTCTGCTTCAATGGTAAACTCTCCATTCTTGTTGGAAAAAGTATGTCTGCCTGTGCCTTGTACGCTGATTTCGGCATGTGGAATGGGGTTTCCTCCTTCTTTCAGTACACCTCTCGCCTGAAATGTCTTTCCACTTTGCTTGAATTTTACCAAATCCTCCGGACGGTCTATGCGGATAATCGTGTCTTGCGCTGCTTCATCCAGCCGTAAGGATTTTATCGATTTATTCTTGTCAGTAGGAAGATAGAAGTTGGCCGTACGGATATAACTTTTATCGGTAGCCTGCTCAAACTCAATCAGTCCTTGCTCATCGCTGACGTATTCGTTGCTGTATCCTAAGACTCTTAGGATGATGCCCTGTTGGGGATCACCTCCTGTATTGAGTACCGTGATGCGGAAATGTTGTTTCTTGTCTTCTAGCGAAGAAGCTTTCAAAGAAAGAACTGTGGCCTGCAAAAAAGTAAACCAGATAAATATATAAATGAGACGTTTCATAAATTCGTTCGTAAATATCCGCAAAGCTACAAGTATTCTAGGGTATTCACCTGTGTTCAGACGTTAATAAAGATAAATTATCCGGCTTTGTATGAAATACAGAACCGGATAATAGCCTTTGGATTATTTATTTAAAGTTCGTGTGAAGTCTTTTTTGCAAGCTTGCGGAGTTTAAACATACGCAGGCGTTCCATGGCATGCCGGCGGCTCAGGATGATTTGCCGGCGGTAGACCATGCAAGTGGTAAAGAAGTAGACGAGGGTCTGTATCCAGAGCGCCTTGTATTCAAAGAGGACTTCTGGGAGAGTTGCCCCCATATTATTGATGCGTACAAATCCGTTGATGCCGAATGTGGAAGGGAACAAATAAGAGAAAATCTTCCAGAATGTGGGAACAGCGGCTCCCGGCCAGGAAATACCCGAGATGAACAGCAAAGGCACGGATGTAAACACATAAATCATCATGCACGATTCTCTGTGATGGATGAAGATGGAACAAGTCATCGCAAAGAAGATGCAGGCCAGAATATAGGGTACGGCAAAAGCCAATAGTGTGGCTGGCTGGGCGATTTGAACCAAAGAGAACATTTTGGGAACCAGGCAAAGCACATAGGCAGCTATCACGGCATATATCAGAAAATACGCCAGTGATTTTCCACCAACAATACGCAGTGTCCCCTGATATTGCCGGCTGATTGGAACCAGGTCCCGAAAACGGTTGTTCTCACGGGCAGTTCCGGCAGAAAGTCCGATGCCAAGCAGAAGAGTCTGTTGTATGATAAGTATCAGTACGGCCGGAATCAGGAAACTGGCAAATCCATCTTGCGGATTGAATAAGGAGATATCTTCGTATTCAATGGGAGCCGTGCTGATTTCATCCTGCCGTTCGGTGGTATTCCCCAGACGTTTTATCTGAATTTGCTTGTTGAGTTCCAGTGAAGCATTGGTACTGGCCAATACCAAGGCTTTATAGTACAACATTCCACTCATGTCACAATACACGCTGACGGTGGCCTGTTTTCCGGAGGAGATGTCTTTACTGAAGCTTTCCGGAATGTAGATGATGCCATATACTTTTGTTTCTTTCAATAACTCCTTCCCTTCTTCCATATCCGTACAATGGGATTGGATGTGTACGTCGGCACTGGCGTCAATCGAACGGATAAACTCCCGGCTGAGGGCTGTATTGCTGTTGTCAATCACGGCAGTCGGTACTTCACGGACCACTTCATTCGTATAAATAAAAGCATATACCAGTGGATAGGCCAAGGGAACGAGCAGGAAGAAAATCAGTACCCCTTGATCCTTGAAGACCGCTTTCAGCTCTTGTGCGCAAATATGGAAGAGTCCGGCAAAGCCTTGTCGTATGGTTTGTTTCAACGATTCTTTTTTCATGAATGTAATGTGTTAAGGTAGGTAGACGTAATGGAGCATGGCTGTACGTAATTTCTTTAAGATAAAGAAAGGTAGCAGCATGAACAGCAGCAAGGCTATCACCGCATGCCAGGCATAAATCACCGGATAGCCGTTCAATGCCAGGTTTACGTATATCAGGAAATAGTGTCGTAAAGGGAATAATGCGGACAAGGCTTGCAGGGTGGGGTGCATGGCCATTACCGGAAAGGTAAATCCGGAGATGGAGAAGGAGATGACTCCCCAGAGGGAAGCTGCACTCAAGGCCAGACGTAATGACCCGAATAGTCCGAACAGGAAGACTCCGAAAGCTTGCGATGCAAGCACCAGCAATAGTCCGGCCAGCAGCATTGGAATGATTCCGCTGTGGCAGGGATAATGCAGGAAGCCGTACAGATATACATTGTAGAAGGTAGCCATGATGAAGAAAGTGAGGGTCTGCGGAAACAGTTTCCCCGTCAGTGCCGTCACGATGGAGTTATCCGCCAGCTGCATCAGTTCCTTGGAGGTATTCTCCTTGATTTCCGTGCCGATGGTATAGACCGTTGTCAGGAAAATCAGCAGCATCAGAATGCCCGGAAACAATGTATTGCAAAGATACACCGAATAGTTCAACCACGGGTTGTTCAGGGCATGTGTGGAAATTACTACCGGTTGCAGAAAGGCCAATGCCTGGTCTTCCGTGGCTCCTTTGGCCAGTAAAGTGGCCTGTCCGATGGCAGCCGAAGCCAGTTCCGACATGGTTCGCTGGTCCTTGTAAAGCAAGGAACCCGCTATCAGGTAGGAATAGTTGATATAGAAGGATACCTTAGGCTGTCTCTGGGCGAGTGCAGCTTCTGTAGTTCCTTCCGGAATGTAGTAGAATGAGTAAATTTCTCCTCGTTGTATCGCTTGCCGTGCTTCCGTCACACTTGGATAGTGCGCCACAATCCGGGTCTGCTGAAAAGCATCCAGGTTGCGGATGATGTTGCGTGTCGTGGCAGTGTTGTCGAGGTCCACCACACCTGCAGGCAGATTGGTTGGCAGTCCGTTTCCCATCAGTGTTGTGAAAAACAGGAAACAGAACAACGGGGCAATGACCATGCAGAACAGGTACATGGGCTTGGTGGCTATGCGGAGAATTTCCCGCCGTACAACCTTGAAAAAACATTGACAGGTGGTTTTCGACATGGTTATTTTTACTTTTCAATGATGGCAGACATTCCCGGGCGCAGGTTTTCTACGGCTTGTACGGGCTTTGCCTTTACTTCAAACGTTTTCAGGTCGAACTGACCGGTAGTTTTGGTGGCCTTCCAAGCGGCATAGGTTCCCAAGTCTTTCATGACGGTTACCTGGAATTCCACGTCCTTTTCCAGGGCAGGAATGTAGGCTTTTATCTTGTTGCCTACGGTGAAGTCTTTCAGGAAGTCTTCCCGCACGTTGAAGGTTACCCACATGTCGTCCAGCTGGGCCACATTCATGATGGGAGCACCCGTACCCACCAGTTCTCCTACTTTCGGGAAAATCTCTGAGATTTCTCCGTCGGCAGAAGCCGTCAGGAAAGTTTCGGATACGTAAGAAGAAACCTCGGCCACGGCGCCTTTCGCACGTTCCACTTGGGCGGCAGCCATGGCTTTGTCTTCCCGCTGGGCTCCGTTCTTGGCCATGGTATATTGGGCGTTGGCTGCACGTTCGGTAGCTTTCATCGCTTCATATTGCGCTTTGGCTTCGTCTCTTTTCTGTGCCGTCATCACTCCTTCTTCATACAGGCGGTTGACACGGTTGTAGGATTTTTCGGCAATCTCAAGTCCGGCTTTGGCTTTCTGCCACATTTCGTATGCAGCCTGCAGCTGTTCACTGCGGGTACCGCGTAGCGCTTTCTCGTTCAGTGCCTGAGCCGCTTGTTCAGCCGCCTGGGCCTGCGACAGTTTGGCCATGACATCGGGGGCTTCCAGAATGGCAAGCGTATCTCCCGCCTTTACTTTGTCGCCTTCGCTGACAAAGAATTTCAAAACACGTCCCGGCACCTTGCTGGATACTCTGTATTCCGTCGCTTCTGCTTGCCCCTGAATGATTTCAGGGCCTTTCCCTAGCGTAAAGAATCCGATGATACTCACGATGACAATCACGGCTAACAGTGTGAAGAAAGCCAGCATGATATTGTTGCGTTGCGTCTTTTCCATATTGTTGTGTTATTTTAAAATTCCCATTGATTTGTTCAAATAAAGTTCACTCATTTTGACGTCTATCTGTGCGTCGATTTTTCCGGCTTGTGCAGAGAACCACGCCGTCTGTGCCTCCAGTACGTTGCTGGTAGGAATTACCCCTTCCTTAAATCCAAGGTTGGCGTAGCGCAGGTTCTCTTCCGCTTTCTCCATATTCTTTTCGGCCATGGCCAGTTTTTTGGTCGATTCGTTGACTTTATAGGAGTTTTGTGTGACTTGCAGTTCTACTTTTTCTTTGGTGTCTTCCAGCTTGTAGCGTGCGATATTGGCTTCCGCTTTGGCTGCCTTTACCTTATATATACCTTCTCCCCAGTGGAATACGGGGATTTTCACGATGACTCCTGCTGCCCACATCCCGCGGAATTTGTTTTCAAATCCGTTGACCAGCGACGGGTTAGTCACCAGGTAATTGGCAGTCAGGGCTACCGACGGAAGGAACTCGGAACGGGCTATGTTTACTTTCTGGCGATAGATTTCCGAAGCCAGTTCCAGACTTTTCAGCTCTTCCCGGTTGCTCAGGGCTGTGCTTACGTTTGCTTCGGTGTAGGTGTTGGGAAGCGGCAAGTCTTTCATGCTTTCATCAGCCAGTTGGAATTGGCTGTCCAGCGGAAGACCGCAAAGCTGGCACAACAGCATCTTCGATAAGCTCAGTCCATTGTCCACTTGGGTCAGCATCATCTCGGCTTCGTTGACCTTCACTTTCACGCTGAGTCCGTCGGCCTTGGTCGCTACTCCCTCCGCAATCATTTTATCTACGTCCGAATCCAGTTTCTGTACCAGTTCCAGAAAGTTTTCAGCCAGTTTTTTCTTGTTGACAAGCGAAATAATCTGCCAGTAGACCTGGTCAGTTTGCAGGATTAAATCCTGCATGCCTGTGGCATGCTGTGATTCGGCCAGGCGTTCGGCATATTTGGTGATTTTGTTGTAGGCGATGATTTTGCCTCCCATGAAAATCGGTTGGGTAAGCGTAGCCGCTCCTACGGTCAGGTTACGGGTATCCGTGTGGAATGCATCTGCCAGACTTTGACCGATGCTGTTCAGGCCTTCCGTCAATCCGGCCACGGCACCCGGAAGGAGTCCTTGCAGACCGGCGGCTAGACCGGGATTGGCTGCAGCCAACTGTTGCATGGCTGCCTGAAATTCGGCCGACTGCATGCCTTGTTGGAGTTGTCCTCCCACGTTGGTACCCAAATTTCCGATGGTTTGTTTCTGTGCGTCACTTAGCAGGGAGATTTCCTTCTGGGTGCGCATATATCCCCCCGTAAGGTCGATTTTGGGCAGGTAGTTCGTGAATGCGGCTTTCTTCTCATAGTGGGCGGCATTCACCTTTTCTTGCGAAATCCGTAACTCTTTGTTATTGGCCAGGGCAAGTGCCCGGCAGCTGTCCAGAGTGAGTATCTGCTGGGCGTGACTGCTGAGGATTGTACTGAGCAGTAAGAGTAAACTTGTAATCCTTTTCATTACTGATGCTGACTTTATATTTGGTTGCTTATGCAACAGTGCAAATGTATGACATTACAACAAATCGTCAAAGCATTTTGTTGAAAAGAAATGGTAAAATAGCTTTATTTTTCAGGAATATGTCGTCGAAGTTACTTGGACGGTCTTATCAGGTTGCAGTGTGGCTTTTGAGCGATGGGATCGACCAATACCTGTGTTTTCCCGTATGTGCGGCTCTGACGTAACGATGTGGTTCCGTCGTTCCCTTCCGTGGCAGTCGGAAAGTTTCCATTTGCCATCTTATAAAGTACGGGCTGCAAAAGCTGATCTTGTGTAGATCCCAGTTCACCGAGTTCTCCTCCATAGTTTTCTTCAATCTCAAAGTCCGGCGAGAGTCCGTTCTGAAAATATTCATAATATCCCAGGGAATTGCTTAGATAAGTGGTGGTAAGCCATAATTCAATTTCCGGAGACTCCGAATTGGTAAACAACTGTTGTGCTACATTTTTTCCATAGGTTGACGTCCCCACTTGGAACAGGCGTCCTTCCATATAGGGCTTCAGGCAGTTGATGACGACTTCAGAGGCCGAGGCCGTATTTCCAGAAGTAATGACATAGAGGTTCTGATAGGACAGACTGCTTCCCACCGGCAACAAGTTGGCATCAAAGTTCAATGTTTCGGTCTTGTTGAGCTTGTCGTTGTAAATCATGTGCAGGAAAGGTTGCCCCATAGCCGTGGAAGGAGCTAATGCCGTACTGAGCAGTTGGGAGGTGCTTACATAGCCTCCCGGATTATATCGTAAATCCAGAATGATGTCATCAAACTGCTGTCCGCTCATTTGTGAAAGCACTTCTTTGAGCAGGTCCGTGTTTTCATCGAATTCGTTATATAATATGTAGAAGGCTTTACGGCTTCCGGCTGATACGATTCCTGTTTTAAGTACGTCTTTTTCCTCTACATAGCGGGGTGCCGGCATTTGTACGACGCCCAGGGTATCAAATTCGATGTAATTAAACTCCGGATCATCTATCTCTTCAGGATAGGGATTGTATTTCCCTAATGTGAAGCTGTAGGCTTTGGTAGGACGAGTGATATAAGTGGCATAATCGCTGGTAGATACTTTTTTGTTGTCTATGGCGATAATCCAGTCACCTCGTTTTAATCCGGCTTCTTCCGCGGGAGAATCTGGCTGGGTGTACAACACCCTGAGAGCATTTGTTCCGTTCTCCGTACGTACCAAAGCCGCTTCAAGCCCGAAGCAAGGATAAGTGCTGGTGGCACGCGAGAATACAGAATCGACATGAGAAAACACATAACCGTTTTTCTGGTCTTTCGAAGAGGCGGCAGAAGTCAGGAATTCCGCAGGCTTTTTGAAAAAGTCCAGTTTTTCCTCTGCCGGGATATCTTCATAAAACAGATAGTTTTCCTGCATCACCTCGTAAATCCAGGTTTTCGTGGCAATCAAGGCATAATATTCTCCTGATCGGTCTTCGCCGCAGGAAGACAGCAAGCCCATTAATGCGAGGCAACTGTATAGCAGATAGCTGATGCGTTTTCTCATGTGGCTTGAAGATTATTTCATCCGGAATGAACCTTGTCCAATCATATTGCCGTCTCCAAAGATATATACCTGATAAGTTCCGGCAGCCAGGAATTCCTCCACATCCCAGTACACGGTGACGGTTTGTTCTTCGCCGGTGTATTCAATGTATTTCTTGATGGAATAGGCGATGTTTCTGTCCTCATACTTGAACTGGTTGCTGGCGCTCTTGGTCAAAATCTCGTTGTCTGGTTTGGCAATGCGTATGTAGAGCGTTTTGTTTCCTGTCTGGGCAGTGATATTCTTGACAATGGTGAATGAGATGGCAATCTTTTTGATGTTCTTCACCCGATCAGTTTCCCGTCCTCGTTTGTTCAGGGTCTGCACCCGGATGTTGGTGGCATCCAGCTGTGCGGCTAATGTCACTTTTTCGTTCAGGCTCTTTTTCTCCTGTGACAGATTGGAAATCTGTGCGGTGGCCGCAGTGTATTTGTTCTTTACTTCTTGGTTTTCTTGTACTAAGGCCGCATTGATTTTGTTTAAGGAGTCGATTTGCATGACGTAGCTCCGCAATACGGCACGTACAGTTTTCAGCTCCTTTTTCAGTCGCATGATTTCCGCGGCGTCACTGGTCTTTACCTGGCGGAGCTCTTCCAACAGACGTTGTGTCTTCAATTTCTCGCTTTCCAGCTTTTCGCGGAGAGAGTCGTTGTTTATCTGAACTTGCAGTTCGTCATATTGTGTGGCAAACGTGCTGTATTCATTTTCCATTTCCTGTTTTTCTACCGCGAAAAGCTGACTCATTTCTTTGTTCTTACGTGCTTCATTGACGGCAAAAAACGATACAATGGCTGCAATGACAGCCAATACAATAATCGCGATGATTAGTTTTTTATTATTCATGATTCCGATTTTTGCGTTCGGCGCAAAAATACAATATTTTATGGATACTATTTTTTATTTTTAGAAAAATTATGGGGATACCAGTACGGCCGGCAGGGTTTCTCCCTGTTTCCACAAGGAAAATGAGAGTTCAGGAAACAGTTTTGTACCGCTGTCCAATACCCATTGATTGAGAATGTGGGGCAAAATTTCTTCTGTGATAGGCTGTAAACTTCCGTATTTCATCAGGGAATCGGAGGGAGCACTTACGTAGTTGTTTCCAACGGGTGCTTTGGTGTCTGTTTGTGGATAGAAGCAACACCGGATGACATTGGGGGCTGTGGCCTGCAGGCTGATGGCATAATAATTCCCTGTGTTCCCTTTCAGATAACAGTTTTGTATTTCCCCGTTCTGAGTCTTGTTGCAAATCAGTCCCCCTCTGTTTCTCGCTTTCTTGAAATTGCAGTTTGTCACGGCACAGTTCATGATTTTGCCATTGGTATTGTATCGGGCAATTCCGTTTCCGTAGCTGGTTTCTTTCTTCAGATACACATTATCCACGTGGCAGTTGATGATGACGCCCTCATTGCGTGAGGCGATGCTTCCGAAATCACTGTTTTTATCGATATTTTCAATCGTACAATCTTGTAAGCGGCAATTGTCTATTCTGCCTTTGTTGATTCCTGCCAGGAAAGCAGCTCGGTCGGTATCGTCCGGATTGTTGTACACGGCTTGGTCGAGGGTCAGGTTTCTGACGACTCCTGTGGCGGCTATCCCGCTGAAAAGGCCGGAATAGATAAATCCGTCTACAGGCTTCTCAAAGCGTAGGTTGCTCAACTTGTGTCCTTGACCGTCGAAAACCTCGCTGAATGGCCTTTCCTCTGCACTGACAGAAGAACTGTATTCTCCAATCATTTGTACTTGTGCCGATTCTTCCTCCGTAAAGGTCAGGTCTTCATTGAGGTAATAGGTCATTGTTTCTCCTGTTTTTTCGCCAAATTCTTCCAGACTTCGGTTACCATAGTTTTCTCCGTTTATCAGGTGTGTGAAGGCGATGAAATCTTCCACAGTGGAGATTCCCAGGTTTTCATCGCTGAGTTTCAGGGGACAGGTATAGGTGTAGCCGGCCTGAAAAGGGTAGGCCTCCAGGATGCTTTCATGTGTGGTCCCAGACGAGGTGTGGATACGAATACGGATGGACAGGGTGGTAGGCGGAAGCAGAAAAGTATAGTCTCCCTCTTTATTCTGTTCCATGCAGAGCGGCGTTGCCGTAGGTTGATAAGTGATAGTGCCCGATTCCGGGGAAATACCCGCTACAGAGACAGAAGGAATGAATTCGATTTGGTTGAGCCGTTGGTTCAGCTTGGGGGAGGTAGTAAAATGAATCTGGGCAAACAGGTGCCGGAAGGAGAGGATGATGTGATCTTGGTAGGCATATTCTTTTTGGGCCATGAGCTGGTCGCACAACTTCCCATTTGAGTAGAAATCCGACTGGTTCCGGTAGAGAGGGGGGCAAAAGGCGGTGACTTTTGCCTTTTGGGGTGTTGTTTCCCATTTCGGCTGGAAGTCACCTTCCCATGTACTTCCGTTATAGGAAAGTTCCAACGCTTCAGCCTGAATTCCTCCCTGGCTGTAAAGGGTGAGGGTACTTCCAATAGGGATGGTACTTTCTGACGCACGGCTGGGCAGGGAGGAGAGGAAATGGGTGATTCCCGCTCCTTGGATAGCAAGGGGCCTTTGCGGCTGTTGGGTAGATTCGTCTGTGCATCCGATGGCCAGAGGAATCAGTAGAATGGGTAAGATTATTTTTCCTTTCATTATTTTTCCTTTTTTCATATAAACGCAGATATCCGTTTTCGTTTCCCTATTCTTTCGGGTAATTGAGGGTAAAGTTGTGTGTTCCATCGAAAAACTTTACCTTTGCGGGCATTAAGGAAACGTTTCACGAAAAATATGGGAAAAGGAAAATTAGCGAAATTCGCAGATATGGCGGAATATCCGCATGTGTTTGAATATCCGTATTCGGTGGTGGATGAGGTCCCTTTCGAGATGAAGGGACGCTGGAAGCAGGATTTCTTCAAGAACGAGAATCCGATTGTCCTGGAACTGGGATGCGGACGTGGGGAATACACCGTAGGACTGGCACGCCGCTATCCGGGCAAGAACTTCATCGGAGTAGATATCAAGGGAGCCCGCATGTGGACGGGAGCCACCGAAGCACTGAATGAAGGTTTGAAGAATGTGGCCTTTCTACGTACCAACATCGAAATCATTGAGCGCTTCTTTGCGCCGGGTGAGGTGAGCGAAATTTGGCTGACTTTCTCGGACCCCCAGATGAAGAAGGCTACCAAGCGCCTGACTTCTACCTATTTCATGAACCGTTACCGCCGTTTCCTGATTCCGGACGGACTGGTACATCTGAAGACGGACAGTAATTTCATGTTTACCTATACTAAATATATGGTGGAGGCCAATCATTTCCCGGTGGAGTTCATCACCGACGATTTGTATCACTCCGGCATGGACGATGATATTTTGAGCATCCGCACCTATTACGAACAGCAGTGGCTCGACCGCGGACTGAACATCAAGTACATCCAGTTCCGTCTGCCACAGGAAGGAGAACTTCAGGAACCCGACGTGGAAATCGAGCTGGACGATTACCGGAGCTACAACCGGAGCAAGCGGAGCGGACTGAAAACAAGCAAATGATTTAAAACTGAAAAGATATGACACTTTATCCGAAATTGATTATGGACGCGCTGGCTACGGTGCGTTATCCGGGCAACGGAAAAAATATTGTGGAAGCGGAGATGGTGGCCGACAATCTTCGCATTGACGGAATGAAGGTAAGTTTCTCGCTGATATTCGAGAAGCCGACCGACCCGTTTATGAAATCGGTAGTCAAATCGGCTGAAACCGCCATTCATACCTATGTGTCGAAGGACGTGGAGGTGACCATTGCCACCGAAAGCAAGCAGGCAGCCCGCCCCGAACCGGGCAAGATGCTGCCGCAGGTGAAGAACGTGATTGCCGTATCATCCGGTAAAGGAGGAGTCGGTAAGTCTACGGTAGCTGCTAACCTGGCCGTGGCTTTGGCCAAGCTGGGCTACAAGGTAGGTTTGCTGGATGCAGATATCTTCGGTCCTTCGGTACCTAAGATGTTCCAGGTGGAAGACGCCCGTCCGTATGCAGAAGAAGTGAACGGCCGCGACCTGATTGTACCGGTTGAAAAATACGGCATCAAACTGCTTTCCATCGGTTTCTTTGTAGACCCTGACCAGGCTACCCTGTGGCGTGGCGGTATGGCCAGCAATGCCCTGAAGCAGCTTGTAGCCGATGCCAACTGGGGCGAACTGGATTATTTCGTACTGGATACTCCTCCGGGCACCAGCGATATCCATCTGACCTTGCTCCAGACCCTGGCCATTACAGGAGCCGTGATTGTCAGCACTCCGCAGCAAGTGGCACTGGCCGATGCACGTAAGGGTATCAACATGTACACCAACGACAAGGTGAACGTGCCTATCCTCGGGCTGGTGGAAAACATGGCGTGGTTCACTCCGGCCGAACTTCCGGGCAACAAGTACTACCTGTTTGGCAAGGAAGGTACCAAACGTTTGGCAGAAGAGCTGCATGTGCCGCTGCTCGGACAGATTCCTATCGTACAGAGCATTTGCGAAAGTGGCGATGCAGGTACACCGGCTGCCCTCGATGAAAATTCAGTCACCGGTATGGCCTTTATGGATTTGGCACGCAACGTGGTGATACAGACCGAAAAGCGCAATGCTGAGCAGGCACCTACAGAGATTGTGCATACACATTGATATACAGAAAGTTATTCTTGGAAAAGGCAGTGGCTGTAATGGCTCACTGCCTTTTTTTGATTGTTTCCCTTCTACGTGGATTCAAAAACTCATAGGCGTAGATGAAAATTTGCATTTGATTGTTTTATGTTTCCCGTTCGTGAAACATTCGTTTCCGCCTTGGAAAACGTATGTTTTACGGGAGGGAAACATACGGTTTTGACTCGTGAAACATAAAAAACAGAAAGTCGTTCGCTGAAAAATGACGAAGGTTATTTAAGATGTCATTTCTTTATTCCATTTTTCTTTGATGTAGCATAATCTTTCTACCTTTGTAGGGTTGTGTGTACCTATTCACGCACCTGAAAATTATAATAAACGAAAAATAAAATATTTCTATGGCGAAGAAAAACAATACGGCAGAGATTGGTTTTGAAAAAGAAATTTGGAAAGCGGCAGACCTGTTGCGAGGAAATCTTGATGCTTCAGAATATAAGTCTGTAGTTCTGGGACTTATTTTTCTGAAATACATCTCCGATCGATTTGAAACGAAATACAAGGAACTGGTGGAAGAAGGTGATGGTTTTGAGGAAGACAAAGACGAATATACTTCCGAAAATATCTTCTTCGTGCCGCAGGAAGCCCGTTGGTCGGTAGTGGCAGAAGCAGCACATACCCCTGAGATTGGTACGGTGATTGACAATGCCATGCGTCTGATAGAAAAAGAGAATCCACGCCTGAAAGGTATTCTGCCCAAAAATTTTGCCCGCCCTGAGTTGGATAAGCGTAGACTGGGGGATGTGGTGGACCTTTTCACCAACATTCAGATGAAAGAACATGGCGACACGAAAGACATTCTGGGGCGTACTTACGAGTACTGCCTTTCCAAGTTTGCCGAAGCCGAAGGCAAGCTGGCCGGCGAGTTTTACACGCCGGCCTGTATTGTCCGTACGTTGGTCGAGGTGTTGCAACCCTTTAGCGGTCGCGTGTACGACCCCTGCTGTGGGTCGGGCGGTATGTTTGTGCAGTCGGCCCGGTTTATCAGCGAACATCAGGGCAACCTTAACAACATTTCCGTGTTCGGTCAGGACAGCAACCCCACCACGTGGAAAATGGCACAGATGAACTTGGCCATCCGAGGCATTGAAGCCGATTTGGGTAAGTTTGCTGCGGATACTTTCTTTGACGATCAGCATCCTACGTTGAAGGCCGACTATATCCTGGCCAATCCACCTTTCAATCTGAGCGATTGGGGAGCCGATAAATTGCAGGAAGATCCGCGTTGGCGCTATGGTATTCCTCCTGCCGGTAATGCCAACTTTGCTTGGCTTCAGCACATGATTTATCATCTCTCTCCCCGTGGGCGAATCGGTATGGTATTGGCCAACGGATCACTATCCTCCCAGTCGGGCGGTGAAGGTACGATTCGTGAAAACATCGTCAAGGCCGATTTGGTGGAAGGTATTGTGGCGATGCCCTCCCAGTTGTTCTATACCACAGGTATTCCCGTTTCGCTGTGGTTCCTCAACCGTGCCAAGAAGCAGCCGGGGAAAATTCTCTTCATCGATGCCCGCCAGATGGGAACGATGGTGACCCGCAAGCTGCGCGAGTTGGACGAAGAGAAAGACATTCAGCGTATTGCTCGCACTTTTGAAGCGTTTGAGGCAGGCACATTGGAACCTGAAAAGGGATATTGTGCCGTGGCTACACTTGATGAAGTGGCCAAGCAGGATTATATCCTCACTCCCGGCCGCTATGTGGGCATTGCAGAGACCGAGGATGACGGTGAACCGTTCCAGAAGAAAATGGCACGGCTCACTTCTGAGTTGTCTGAGATGTTTGAAAAATCGCACCAGTTGGAGGATGAGATTCGGAAACAGTTGGGGAGTATTGGGTTTAAGATTTAATTATAATAGATTCTCATTTATGAAAGAATATAAATTATCAGATATTGCAGAAGTACAGACTGGGCCTTTTGGCAGTCAATTACATAATGAAGATTATGTTACCGTTGGAACTCCTATTGTGACAGTCGAGCATTTGGGGAATAGGAGGTTTTCCAAACAAAATCTACCATTAGTCTCTGATAATGATAAAAAAAGGCTTACTAAATACTTTCTACAGGTGGGTGACATAGTATTCAGTCGCGTTGGTTCTGTTGATAGATGTTCATATGTGACTTCAGATGAAAATGGCTGGCTTTTTTCTGGTAGATGTTTGCGTGTTAGATGCTACAATAATTGCTATCCATTATTTCTATATTATTATTTCTGTAATGAGTCTATTAAACAATACATCAAAAGTATAGCAGTTGGCGCGACTATGCCTTCGATTAACACCAAATTAATGGCTGATATACCTGTTTTACTACCAAATATAAATCAACAGAAATGTATTGCGGATATTCTTTCCTCTCTCGACGATAAGATTGAACAAAATCGCCGCATAAATGAAAATTTAGAGCAGCAGGCACAAGCATTATTTAAGTCTTGGTTTGTAGATTTTGAGCCATTTAAGGATGGCAAGTTCGTGGATTCTGAGTTTGGAAAGGTTCCGGAAGGATGGAAGGTTGTACATGCGGATGAAGTATTTGATATCAATATAGGGAAGACTCCACCGAGAAAAGAAAGTATTTGGTTTTCTAATTCTGAAAATTCTAATATTAAATGGGTTTCCATATCTGATATGGGAAATTGTGGTACGTTTATAGGTAATTCAAGAGAATATCTGACACAGGATGCAATAAAAAAATTTAATATTATTATTGTGCCTAAAGATACAATATTGCTAAGTTTTAAATTAACTATTGGACGAGTTGCTATTGCTAAAAAAATGTTAACAACCAATGAGGCTATAGCGAGGTTTTATTTGCCATATTCTCAATATCGTGAATTTACATATCTAACTTTAAAGAATTATGATTACTCTAAATTAGGAAGTACTTCATCTATAGCTACAGCAGTTAATTCGAAAATTATTAAAGGCATGAAGATTCTGCTTCCAACCAATGAACGTATTAAAAACTTTAGTACTATTGTTAAACCTATTTTTGATTTGATGGAATCGTATTCAAATGAAATAGATAGTTTATCAGAACTTCGCGATACCCTTCTTCCCCGACTCATGTCCGGTGAACTTAAAATTACTGATATAGTTGACATGAACTTGAGTGACTATAAGTATTATTAAATAACTAGTATAAAATCTGTCTGATAATGAATAACGTTTTAACACCTTATATAATACAAACAATCATAATCTGTTGTACAATTATCATTGTTGCAGCTATCGGTGTTTCTGCATATCGAGTACATCAAAAGCAACCGAGAAGTTGGGGGTTTTACATATACTATGCAAGTATTTTGACTTTGCTCGGTATTGTAGTATTCTCAAATGCTTTTTATGGGAATAGAAATGTTTTGGATTTTGTTTCATTAGCATCAGCTCTGATATCTATAATACTGGCTGTGGTTACAATTTTATATTCTTTTTATAGTAATAGTCAGTCTGCAGGTCAAGTAGAAATTTTAAATAATGCTGCAAAAAGTGTAGAAGAGGCTACATTGTCGTATTCGGAATCTGCAGAGAGTTTACAAGAAAATATTAGTAAGATTATTGCAGCTGTAAATCGAGTTGAAGAGAAAACTGATAGAATTATCGATATGACATTAGGTTCTGTTTCTGGGGCTAATAATCATCTCATAAATTTTGACTTGGAAGCTTATATCAAAGGATATGTTGATTTGGCCTCTCCTGTGGGGGTCGTGGCGATGTATGCATGTATAAAATCTAAAGACGCGAATAAGGATTGGAATTTGGATTTATTTACAAGTGAAAACAATCAATTTTATTGTAGCGGTTTTCTTATATCTACTACAAGTGCTGGATTTATAACACTAACTATTGACTTCAGTAATGGCAATGTGTCAGTCTCTAATTACGTAGAAATAATAAAAAAATATTTTCTCAAAGATAAATACATCTGTTTTTGCTGATGATTTACAAAATGTAAAGAATAATATTGACCGTTACTTTGAAAACGCTCAATAATAAACGAGCATAAAATTGAACTAAAAGCTATTTTGTATAGTCGAATATGAAAACCAATGATGATAACATATTGAACGGTGATAGTATATCCATTTCTTCTCTGTCAGAATACACAGACGCTATCACTTCAATCAGAAATAATATTATTGAAGATGGCAAATCTGAAACGCTGTTCTTTCGTGGGCAAAGTAATAAATCATGGGATATAAGACCAAGTATTTTTAGAGATTCCTTAATCTCTGTAGAACATAAGATTATACAAACTGCAACTGCTCGAGTTCCGCAAGAGTTTCGGGAATGTTCATCTGCTTTCGAAGAATTAACCAAATTGCAACATTATGGTTTGCCTACACGATTGTTGGATATCACAATGAATCCTTTAGTCGCTTTATATTTCGCATGTTTACCTACTGCAAAAGTTAAAGATAAAGAAGGAAATGAGGTCTATCCTGATGGTATTGTTTATATCTGTACAGGATATGAGGAACATGAAAAATCGTATAAAGCTAAAATATTATCTGAGATTACTAAAATAGGCTTTGATGGAGATTTTACTCTAAAGGATTTGAGAACAAGTCTTGGAATAAATAAAGATATTGATCCAGAGTCTTTTATAAAATTGATACAAGATACAATTTTTGTAATGCCAAGTTATAGTAACTCTAGATTAATACGGCAAAGTGGAGCTTTCCTCATTTCTGGGGTAATTAATGTTATAGTAGATGAACATGATTTGTGGAACAGCAAGGTTGCTAAAAGCGTGAAGAATTTGAATCAAGAAATTGATAAAAAACATATAATCATACCTCAGGATTCAAAAGAAAAGCTTTTGGATGAATTGGACTTTTTTAATATTAACGAAAGTACACTATTTCCTGAATTGGAGCATCAAATGTCTCATATCAAAAAAGTTGGGGCAAAATGGGTGAAGACAGAAAATCCTTCATTTATAAAATATGAATCAGACACGATTGTTTCACATTCTATTACAGAGAATGTAACTAAAAAGATAAAAGAAGAAGACGTAGTTAAAATCTTTAATAAATTGGGAATCCCTAAGTTATATAGGCCCGCTTTACTTAAAGTCATCTTCGAAATTCAACAATATCCAGATTGGAATCAGAAAATAAATACTTATAATGAATTAATAAAGGGGTTGAAACATATTCTAAAAGACTTCGATAAAAATAGATCAAGAACTCTTGCAATACAAATGGCTGACAGATTGATTTCAGTAAGCCAATAACCATGTCATTCACAGAAAATTACTATCTTTGCGATAGTCACTTCCCAATAACATCAAATTATGGACAAAATAGAAATAAAAGGATATAAGTCTTTCCGGAATCTGACACTCGATTTGCTTCCCATCAATATATTGATAGGTTCGAACGGATCGGGAAAAAGCAACTTCCTGTCCTTCTTCGAGTTCTTGAATCGATTGTACGAACAAAAACTTACGGAATATGTGGCGCTGGGAGGAGGCATAGACAAATACTTCTTTCAGGGCAGCAAGATTACGGATACGATTTACGCCACGATTTATTTCAAAGATAATTTCTATTCATTTGAACTGAAAGAGGGAGACAACAGATTTGTTTTCTCCAAAGAGAAGCTGGGGTACCACGATTCATCTTTTGATATAGCCAGTTTTGGGAATGAAGCCAATATCAAGTCGTATAACGGACTGTCAAGAGGTGAATACATCAAGAAATATTTGTCTGAGATAAAGAAATATCATTTCCATGACACAGGCAAAAGCTCCCCGTTCACCAAAGAAAGTCATATTGTGAACGATGTTTATTACCTGTATGAGAAGGGGGAAAATCTGGCGGCTTTTCTGTATGGCATCCGAGAGAACTCTCCCATTGTCTACAAACGGATTGTACGTGTCATTCAAAGCATTGCTCCTTATTTCAGTGATTTCTATTTCAACGTAAGTGCAGCCGATACGGTTCGCCTGCAATGGACAGATAAATTCAGCTCGACCATTTATGGGCCAACGGACCTCTCCGATGGTACAGTACGCTTCATTGCATTGACAACGCTGTTCTTGCAACCCGTTCCACCAAAGGTCATTATCATTGACGAGCCTGAACTGGGATTGCACCCCCTGGCTATTCAGAAACTAGCCGGACTGATAAAATCGGTTGCAGGCAGAGGGACACAAGTCATTATAGCGACTCAAAGCGCGGATTTGATTACTAATTTTGATGCCGAAAATGTGATTACTGTTAATCAGACTGAAGGAGTTTCGGTGATGGAAAGGTTGAAACCTGAAAGTCTGGAATCTTGGCTGGAGGATTATACACTGGGCGACTTGTGGAAACAAAATATCCTGAAAGGAGGGCAGCCGAGATGAAAAGATTGATTATCATTTGTGAAGGTGCTACGGAACAGGCGTTCTGCAATGACGTGCTTCGTGATTATTTCTTGACCAAGGATATTTTGATTGAAGCGCCTACCATCAAACATTCGAACGGTGGTATTGTAGCATGGGATACTCTCAAGAAGCAGATTATCAGGCACCTGAATGAAGGGAATTGCACTGTTTCCTTGCTTGTGGATTATTACCGCATCCGTGATTCCTATCATTTCCCGGGATGGATGGAAAGCAAGGGAATAACTAGCCTGTACGACCGGATGCATTTTCTGTTTGGGCAGATGGCATTGGATATGGATGAAAAACAACGACAAAAGTTTATCCCTTATATTCAACTGCATGAATTTGAGGGGTTGTTGTTCAGCGATATTTCTGTATTTCCCAGAAACTTTACAAAAGAGCAACTTGATTTTCCGCAGTTGGAACGTGCGGTAAATGATTTCAATACTCCGGAAGAAATCAACAACAGTCCTGCCACAGCACCTTCGGAACGACTGAAAAAAGCCATTAACGGATATGATAAAGTGACGGATGGAGCTTTCTTGGCTTTAGAAATAGGACTGGAGACTATCAGAAAGAAATGTATTCTATTCAACGAATGGATTGAACGGTTGGAAACTTGTTAAAACGGATGCGCCATGTCATTCACGGAAGATAATTACGAAAAAGCGTTGATAGCCCTTTTCGAACAGATGGGTTACCAGCATTTGTATGGGCCTGATATTGAGCGAGATTACTATGTACCATTTTATGAAGAGCAGCTGTTGACAAGTCTCGGCAATCTGAACAGAGGAAAGCCGCGGGCTGCCATACAGGAAGCGATAGCCAAACTGAAGGATATAGACACAGGAAGTCTGACTCAGAAGAACGAACTGTTCATGGACTATTTACAACACGGCATTGAGGTGTCGTACTTCGATGGAAAGGAGCAGCGCAACGACTTGGTGTATCTGATAGACTATGACCATACAGAACGAAATGATTTTCAGATTGTCAATCAATGGACATTTGTGGAACATTCGGAGAAACGGGCTGACCTTATTGTGTTTGTCAACGGACTGCCTCTGGTAGTGATGGAACTGAAATCACCTTCGAGGGAGGAAACGGATGCCTCGGAGGCTTATCGGCAACTGCGCAACTACATGCAGGAGATTCCTTCGCTGTTCGTCTACAATGTGTTCTGTGTGATGAGTGACATGGCCTGCTCGAAAGCTGGAACCATTACCAGCAAGGAAGATCGTTACATGGAATGGAAAACCAAGGACGGAGATTATGAAAGTACGGATTTTGCGGACTATGATACGTTTGTTGAAGGGATTTTCCAACGTGAACGGCTGCTGGACATCATTCGGAATTTTGTCTGCTTTTCAAAAGATGAAGCAGGGGCAGCTAAAATACTGGCGGCCTATCATCAGTATTTTGCCGTGAAGAAAGCCATCGAACGGACCAAAATTGCGGTGCAGAATGACGGTAAGATTGGAGTTTTCTGGCACACCCAAGGTAGTGGAAAATCCTTGTCGATGGTGTTTTATGCTCATCTGTTGCAAAACGAATTGTCGCAACCTACCATCGTGGTGATTACTGACCGTAATGACCTTGACGACCAGCTTTATACACAGTTTGCCAAATGCAAAGATTTTTTGCGTCAGGAACCTGTACAAGCCAAAAGTCGTGAAGACTTGAAATCGCTGTTGGCAGGGCGTGAAGCTAACGGTATCATTTTCACCACCATGCAGAAGTTTGAAGAGTCGTCCGAACCGCTTTCTCTCCGAAAAAACATTGTGGTGATGACCGATGAGGCGCATCGTGGGCAATACGGTTTTGAAGAAAAGATTCGGATGACGAGAAACAAGAAAGGGGAAGAAGTAGCCAAACGGGTTATAGGTACTGCTCGGATTATTCACGATTGTTTGCCCAATGCCTCGTACATCGGCTTTACAGGTACGCCTATTTCTACAAAAGACAGGGATACGGTAGAAGTGTTCGGCAACTATATTGATGTCTACGACATGACACAGGCGGTGGCCGATGGAGCTACATGTCCTGTCTATTACGAATCGCGTGTGATCAATCTGAATTTGGATGAAGCGACCCTGAAAGCCATTGATGATGAATATGAACTGTTGGCCGACGAAGGGGCTACGGAGGAACAGATAGAGAAGAGCAAAAAGGAGATGTCGCATCTGGAAGAAATTCTAGGTGCCCCTGCTACTATTGATTCTTTGTGCCGTGATATATTGAAACATTACGAAGAAAACCGGCAATATGAGCTGACGGGCAAAGCTATGATTGTGGCTTATTCGCGCACGATAGCCATGCGCATTTATAATAAATTGCTGGAACTGCGTCCCGATTGGGGAGAAAAAGTGAAGGTGGTGATGACGGCCAGCAACAAAGATCCTGAAGAATGGCATGCCATCATAGGCAACAAACAATACAAAAAAGAACTGGCCAAGCGCTTCAAGGATAATGAGGACCCGATGAAGATTGCCATTGTGGTGGATATGTGGCTGACAGGATTTGATGTGCCGTCGCTGGCTACCATGTATGTGTACAAGCCTATGAGTGGGCACAACTTGATGCAGGCTATTGCACGTGTGAACCGTGTATTCAACGGTAAGGCGGGTGGATTGGTTGTGGATTATATCGGCATAGCCAAGGCTTTAAAGGAAGCTATGCATGATTACACCCGGCGTGACCGTAAAAACTTTGGTAATCCTGACATTAAAGAAACGGCTTTGCTCAAATTTAAGGAGAAGTTGGAAATATGTCAGGATTTGTTTCATGGCTACGATTACAGCCGTTTCCGTACAGCATCAGATGCAGAGTGTGCCCAAATCATAAAAGGGGGTGTAAACTTTATCCTATCGGCTGAAAAGCAGGAGCAGCAACAGTTATTCTTGAAAGAAGCGATGTTGTTGCACAACTCTATTACGTTGTGCCGTAGTTTGCTGGATGAACCGCAACGCTATGAAGCTGCATTTTTTGAAACCGTCCGTACCTTACTTTCACGGATGACAGGAAAAGGAAAAGTGTCTAAACGTGAAATCAATGCGCGTATTGGTGAGTTGCTCAAGCAAAGTGTCAAGAGTGATGGCGTAATCAATCTTTTCTCGGATGTCAAAGCGGAATTTTCCTTGTTCGATGCCACATTCTTGGAGGAGGTTTCCAAGATGAAAGAGAAGAATATTGCAGTCGAATTATTGAAAAGGCTCTTGGCCGAACGGGTTTCCTTGTATCAAAAAACAAATATCGTGCAGGCAGAAAAATTCTCAGACCTGCTGAATCGTTCTTTATCGAACTACCTGAAAGGGCTGCTGACCAACGAGGAAGTGATACAAGAGCTCTTGACACTGGCAAAGGAAATTTCCTCGTCCGAATCGGCAGGGAATGATTTGGGACTTACGAGGGAGGAGAAATCTTTTTACGATGCCTTGACAAAGCCACAGGCTGTGCAGGATGTCTATACCAACGAGCAACTGGTGGCCATGACCAAAGAATTGACGGAAATTCTTCGCCAAAACCGTACGATAGACTGGCAGAAGAAGGAGTCGGCCCGTGCGGGTATGCGTAAAATGGTGAAACGGCTGTTGAAGAAATACCACTATCCTCCTGAAGAAGCCGCTAATGCTCTTGAAACGGTGATACGCCAATGCGAGCAGTGGACGGATAATGACTCCACTGTAAATGAACCGAAAGTGTACCATTTAGGTGGGGATGATTATTCTATGGCTGCGGAAGAAGAAGTGGAATATCATAAAAGGTAAGATTTGACCAAACACAATAAAAGACGACTAAGTATGAAATGGATTACATCTACAGCTATCAAACAATGGGCAGATACAAGAACTGCGCAGGAAGTATTGCCAGAATTAATATCACGATTGATAAGAGCGACCGCAACAAACATAAGTAATATTAGATTTCCCAATGGAGATGCGGTTCATTTAACCGGTTGGGATGGTGTGGTAGAATCTGCTGATACAATCTTTAATATATCTCCCGGAATTTCACTTTGGGAATGTGGAGTTAACGCAAATCCCCTTCAAAAAGCGAATGAAGATTATAATAAACGGACAAAGAACCCATTAAAACATGACAAGGCATCTGCTACATTTGTATTCGTAACACCACGAATATGGGATAAAGCTGCTGAATGGGCACAAAAAAAGAAACAATCAAAAGAATGGAAAGATGTCGTTGTTATTACTGCTATAGAATTGGAAGATTGGCTTTCAATGTGCCCTGCGGTTGCGTTATGGCTAGCGGAAATCGTATCTGGAAGGAGTCTTAAAAAGGCTTGTGATGTTGAATCGTATTGGAATAAATGGGCATCAGGATATAATTTCAAATTAAAACCTAGTATCTTGTTAGGCGGTAGAGAGAAAGAACAACAAACTATATACAATCGTATTTTTACCCCATCTGTTACCATTATTCAATCAATGGCACAAAGCGAGTCTTTAGCTTTTGCAGTAGCATGTATTCTTGAAAGTCCAGACAAATGTAATCTTCTTTCAAGGTGTATTATCGTTGAAGATGAAAATACTCTGGAACGACTTATTGCTGAATACAGAGATATTATATTCATTGCTAAGGTAAAGCATAAAAGCCACATCTATGCTACTCAATACGGTCATCATATAATATATGCTGCCAGTGCTGCAGAAGTATTCAATAACGCTTCAGACACAGAATTACTAAAGTTGCCGTTATTGGATAGAGACAAATTTATTGATTCTCTTGTAGAAAGTGGAATAAATAAAAAACGAGCAGAACAACTGTCGCAAGAAACGGTACGAAACATAACTATATTAAGAAGAAGTCTGAAATTAGATTTTACGTGTCCGGAGTGGGCTAAGCCTGAAAATATCAAAGATTTAATTCCTGCTATTCTTGTAGCAAGATGGAAAGACAATATCGAAGGTGACAAAGAAATAATTTCGCTAATAGCCAATGAAAAATATGATTCTTATATAAAGAAATTACAAAAATGGGCACATCAAGATGATTCACCGATAATTAATATTGACGGGAAGTGGAGAATATATTCACCTTATGAGGCTTTTGGCTATGCTGCAAGATACATTACATCTAACGATTTTGAAAATTATAAGGAAGCAATCAATCGAATCACATCAGACAATGATCCTGATGCAATAGAGAAAATGAAAACCACAACACTCCGTATCTGGCAATTTAAACAAAGATACTCTGACTGGATTAAAGAGGGATTATTTCAAACTGCCATTATGATATCTTTATCAGAGGAAAAAGAGTGTTTGAATCTTTCTGTTTTACCATCTCAATGGATTGACTCTATCATTTATAACCTATTGAACAATTCCTCTATTGAATGGTGGCTTTCTAATAAAAACATATTAGGAACAGTTGCTGAAGCTTCTCCTAAAAGCTATATTGAGTTTATTCAAAAAGATATTCTGAAAGAACATTCTATCTTAAAACAATTGTTCACACCAAAAGAATCTGTAGATTTCTTGGGGGCACGAGAAAACTATGTTGAAATATTATTTTCTCTGCAGATGTTATTATGGAGTGGAGAATGGCTATTACCTGTTAGCTGTATATTAGCAGAATTATGTAAAATAAAAAATGAGAGCAATATAGGGAATAAGCCCATAGAAGCATTGCATGAAGCGTATACTTTGTGGTGTCCACAAACTTATGCAAATACCCAACAAAGATTACAGATATTACAGACATTATCAAAAAAATACCCAAGTCAATCTTTCAATTTATATTATAAACTTCTAAATGGAATTGGTTGTGCAACCGTAATATGCACCCATCCAATGAGGTGGCGTTGCTATAATTATACAAAAGCTAATATCACATACGGTGAATTATATGAATCAATACAATGTATATGCAAACTTATAGTTTCAGTTTGTAATAATTCAGAAGAACAAATATGTAAAATCATTGAATTAGCCCATCAAAAATCATTAGATAAAGAAAGTAGAACACAATTACTCAATCATGTATGCAAAAATAAATCTGCATTTAAAGGCAATTATGAGATAACAAATGCCATTAGAGAGATAGTACATAGACACAAGATTTATTCCGAACAAGAATGGGCTTTACCTAAAGAAGAAATTCATAATTGGGAGGTACTATTAACAGAATTAGAACCTAACAACTTATTGGAAAGCTATCGATGGATATTTAAAGAACATTATATAGAAATACCTGAAATCGACAGGAAAGAATTAAAATGGGAAGAATTCGTTGAGCAGACTTATAAGTATAAAAATAAAGTTTTAATGGAGATTGAAAAAACTTATGGGTTTAATGGTATTTATAGTTTTGCTCAAACCGTTGGATGCCCCTATGAGGTAGGTGAATCATATGCTTACACAGCGAATGACGAAATATACAAAAAAGTATTGAATCTATTATTAAAAGAACAAGAAAGCTCCATTATAGACTTTTCAAAAGGTTTCTTTAGCTATTATGCATTTCATCATGGAGTGAAGAATGTTATATCAATTATAAAATCTTTAGATATAAATCAGTATGAATCAATACTTACTATCCCATTAACTGTAGTATCCTGTAACTGTCGTGAAATATGGGATTTTATTAAAACATTATCTGTTAGTTTTCAAAATGAATATTGGACCAGAATATCAATAATGGGAGTTATACAGAATGAGGATGCGATATTCCTAATTGAAAAACTAAATGAATACAAGCGGTATGACCATACGATAGAAGTAATTTCGCGTTTTCTTAAAAAAATATCCATTCCAACTAATCTAATAGAAGAAACAATAATGGGTTATTTGTCTTCTCCTAATAAAAATAGTATATATAGAACCCAATATGATTTAGCTCGAATTGTATTGTTTTTAGACAAGCAAGAAGATGCAGACTTACGAACTTTACTCTCTATTGAATTAATACTTTATAGATTAATAGAACAATACGGTAATATAAATGAAACCCAATTTGTTAAGGAAATAATGTCTAATCCTTATAGCATGATGAATATAATAGATGGAGTCTATTTATCATCTGATGAAAACAAACGTAAAAAAGAATTGGAGCAAATGGAAAAACACCAAGAGCTCTGGTCATTATATTATCATATTTTATCAGAACTTCGTCAAGTTCCATTTGTAGACAAAAACAATCATATAAATGTTGATAAGTTAAACAATTACATTCATCAATTACAAGAACTTGGCAAGGCAAAAAATAAAATTGAGGGCGTAAATACTGTAATAGGAGAACTGTTAGGCAATTATCCGGAAACAGAAGATTATCCTCCATTGCCTATATGTGACATTGTAGAAAATCAAAATAATACAGATATTATTAGTGGATTTAGGACTCGAATTTATAATAAAAGAGGCGTAACCAGTCGGCCTGCTTTGGAAGGAGGATCATTAGAACATAAAGAATCACAAAAATATAAGCAATATGCGTAAGCATTCGATAAACTACAAGTTTTAAACCTTTATATACAACAATAGCGACTG
>ENA-OWZO01000088-OWZO01000088.1-human-gut-metagenome-genome-assembly--contig:-NODE-88-length-80265-cov-37.711021_pt1 | contig 80265 bp, 64 predicted proteins | sample MGYA00249260_ERZ652115 | MGnify/ENA primary metagenome ERZ652115 (study PRJEB26925, sample SAMN05827127) | human gut metagenome | biome: ENVO:2100002; feature: ENVO:00000062; material: ENVO:00002003...
GAACCAAGAAAAACAGGACCAGAATCTGTTGTGTTACCATTACACCATAGCCCAATAACGCTTTGTTCCCTCCGTGGAAACGCGGCAAAATGAAGTTGGGCTACTCGGATTCGAACCAAGAAAAACAGGACCAGAATCTGTTGTGTTACCATTACACCATAGCCCAAAATCTAAAGAACGATTGTCATCTTTTTGTTTGACGGTGCAAAGGTACAACATTTTTGGAACATACAAAGCTTTCGGGCATTTTTTTCTTCTCAAAAACATATTTTTCTTCTTTTTTCAGCTTCTTTCAGGCAAAAATTTTCTGATATACGGAAAAGCAAGTATATTTGCCCTACTTATAAATTATATAAAGAACTTTATTTGTAAATATAGGAAGATTCAAAAGAATGAACGAAACAACGAATTTAATAGAAAAAATCACTGAAGGAATCCAAGAGAAAAAAGGAAAGCAGATTGTCATTGTCGATTTAACCGAAATAGAAGATACCATCTGTAAATATTTTGTCATTTGTCAGGGAAACTCACCCAGTCAAGTACTGGCCATCGTTGACTCCATCAAAGAACATGTCAGAAAAGAAACCGGGACTAAGGTATATGCCATAGACGGACAAAGAAATGCCCAATGGGTAGCTATGGATTACAGTGACGTCATTGTGCATGTATTTTTACCGGAGGTTCGGAATTTTTACAATCTGGAACATTTGTGGGCGGACGCCAAACTGACTCACATTCCAGATTTAGACTAATATAATATATAGGTATAGAATTATGAGCAACAATTCAAACAATAATAAGCCAAAAATCAACGTACCACGTTTCAGCTTGACGTGGCTTTACGTCATTATCGCCATGATTTTTGCTTTTCTTTATTTCTCTGGAGATGAAGGTAGCGCCACCAAAGAGGTGAACTACACGGAATTTCAGGAAATGGTTACCAAAGGATATGCAGACAAAATCGTGGCATACGATAACAATACAATCGAAATGTATATCAAACCGGAACACATTGTGGACGTATTCAAGAAAGATGCCAGCAAGGTGGGAAGAAGTCCGGCTATACACGTACAAATTGGTTCCATGGAGGCTTTGGACAAATTTCTGGACGAGCAACAGAAAGCTGGAACTTTCACCGGTTCTATACAATATGAAAAGAAAAGTGACTATTTCAGCCTGATTCTTTGGAACGTACTGCCTTTTGTTGTCCTTATTGCCATCTGGATGTTTGCTATGCGACGGATGGGAGGCGGAGGAGGTGCCGGCGGCTCATCGAACGTATTCAATGTAGGCAGAAGCAAGGCACAACTTTTTGAAAAAGGTACCAACCGCATCACTTTCAAGGATGTAGCAGGACAGGCTGCCGCCAAACAGGAGGTACAAGAGATTGTGGACTTCTTGAAACAACCGCAAAAATATACGGAACTGGGAGGTAAAATACCTAAAGGCGCTTTGCTGGTAGGCCCTCCGGGAACCGGTAAGACTTTGTTGGCCAAAGCTGTAGCCGGAGAAGCTGATGTTCCTTTCTTCTCTATCTCCGGTTCCGACTTTGTGGAAATGTTCGTCGGTGTAGGTGCATCCCGTGTGCGCGACCTGTTCCGCCAGGCAAAGGAAAAAGCCCCCTGTATCATTTTCATCGATGAAATTGATGCCGTAGGACGGGCCCGTGGCAAAAACCCGAGCATGGGAGGAAACGATGAACGCGAAAACACCCTGAACCAGCTGCTGACAGAGATGGACGGATTCGGTTCCAACAGCGGAGTCATCATTCTGGCTGCCACCAACCGTGTAGATATTTTGGATAAAGCCTTACTGCGTGCCGGACGTTTCGACCGTCAGATTTACGTGGACCTGCCGGACTTGAACGAACGGAAGGAAGTGTTCGGCGTACATTTGAGACCGTTGAAACTGGATGACTCTGTAGATGTAGACCTGCTGGCCCGCCAGACTCCGGGATTCAGTGGAGCAGATATTGCAAATGTATGTAACGAAGCCGCCCTGATTGCTGCCCGTCACCAAAAGAAGAGTGTCGGTAAGGATGATTTTCTGGCTGCAATCGACCGAATTGTGGGCGGTTTGGAGAAGAAGACAAAAGTGATGACGGCAGCCGAAAAACGTGCCATTGCCCTGCATGAAGCGGGCCATGCCACTATTTCCTGGTTCCTGGAACATGCCAACCCACTGATTAAGGTCACTATCGTACCGAGAGGCCGTGCATTGGGAGCAGCCTGGTATCTTCCAGAAGAACGCCAAATCACGACGAAGGAACAGATGCTGGACGAAATGTGTGCCACTTTGGGTGGACGTGCCGCAGAAGAACTCTTTATCGGTCATATTTCCACCGGTGCCATGAACGACCTGGAACGGGTGACCAAACAGGCTTACGGCATGATTGCTTACGCCGGTATGAGCGACAAGCTTCCCAACCTGTGTTATTACAACAGCAACGAAGACTACAGTTTTACCAAACCCTATAGTGAACATACCGCAGAGCTCATTGACCAGGAAGTACAAAACATGATCAATGAACAATACACACGGGCCAAGGAACTGTTGAAAGAACACAGTGAAGGACACAACCAGCTGGCCCAACTGTTGATAGAACGGGAAGTCATCTTTGCTGAGGATGTGGAACGTATCTTTGGCAAACGTCCGTGGACATCACGTTCGGAAGAAATCATGGCTGCCAACGAACAGGCAGAAGCGGCCAAACAGCTGGAGAACAAGCAGGAGACTTCTGAACCTGCAGAATCCACAGAAGAAAAGCCGGAAGAAAAGCCTGCGACTGACGAGTCTCAGCCTGCAGAAGGAGAAAAATAACCGCCAAGTTGATTGGGAAATACATAAAACACCGTGAAAAGCAATTTTATTCAACGCGCCATTACAGGAGTTATTTTTGTAGGCGTCCTTGTAGGATGTATCCTCGGGGGGCCTATCTCTTTCTCCTTATTGTTCGCACTCATCACCGCATTGACCATCCATGAATTTGGAACCATTGTCAGCAAACAGCCGGATGTAGAAATCAACAAACCCATCTGCATGCTGGCAGGTGTCTTCTTGTTCTTCGGATTCGCCTATCTGGGTGTGATGCCCGGACAGAGTGAAATTCTGATACCTTATTTATTCCTCCTCATCTACCTTCTGGTGAGCGAATTGTACTTGAAGAAAAAGAACCCGTTGAACAACTGGGCATACACCATGATGAGTCAGGTGTATATCGCATTGTCGTTTGCCATGCTGAACGTACTGGCTTACCACTCCACGGGAGGCATATCACCTTACCAGATACAATATAATCCGATATTGCCTTTATCCATCTTTATTTTTACCTGGATAAATGACACGGGAGCCTATTGTACAGGGATGTTGTTTGGAAAGCACCGTCTTTTTGAAAGAATCTCGCCCAAGAAATCATGGGAAGGCTCCATTGGAGGAGGTGTATTCAGCATCATTGCGGCCATTCTTATGGCACATTTCTTCCCCTTTATGTCGATAGGGGTATGGATTGGACTCGCCCTGACCGTTGTGGTATTCGGCACGTGGGGTGACCTGACAGAATCCTTGCTGAAACGCACACTGGGAATAAAAGACTCCGGCAATATTCTTCCGGGGCATGGCGGAATGCTCGACCGGTTTGACAGCACGCTGATGGCAGTACCGGCAGCCGTCGTGTATTTATATGTGATTTCTTTCTTTTAAATTCAAGAAACAGGTCCTCAAAACTAAATTGAGGACCTGTGATATTTTTTCCGCAACAGTTCGACCATTTGAGAGGCTGCCCTATCAGAAGCTCCTGCCTCACCCAAAATACCTATCAGTACTTCGTAATCCTCCTGCATCGTTTCCCGGCCGTCTCCTCCCGGAACAATCCGAGCAAGTTCCGCTTTTACGTTTTCCACCGTCATCCCGTCGGCCACAAGTTCTGTCACGACTTCACGCCCTGCAATCAGATTCACCAACGAAATATATTTCACCTTCAATATGTGTCGCCGCAAAAATGAAACCAGTTTTCCGGCAGCGGTATAATAGCATACGACCTGAGGCACACGGAACAAGGCCGTTTCCAGCGTAGCCGTCCCACTTGTCACCAAGGCTGCCGTAGCATGAGAAAGCAAATCATAGGTCTGCCCGAATACAATTTCCACATTCCCTCCCATGTAAGTCCGGTAAAACTCAGGAGCAATGCCCGGAGCCCCCGCAATCACAAACTGATATTCCGGGAATGTACGGGAAGCCTCTATCATCCGTGAAAGGTTATCCTTTATCTCCTGCTTCCGACTACCTGCCAACAAGGCTATAATCGGTTTACTGCCCAAGTTATTGCGTGCCGTGAAATGAGAAAAATCTTCTGTATAAGTCTGTTGAAAACGGTCAACCGCATCCACACATGGATTTCCCACATAATGAATCGGATAAGCATGTTTTCGGAAAAAGTCGACCTCAAAAGGAAGGATGGAGAACAATTCGTCCACATCACGCTTGATATTTTTAATACGGTATTCCTTCCAGGCCCAGATTTTGGGAGAAATGTAATAAAATATCGGAATACGGGTATGCGCCTTGATATACTCGGCAATTTTCAGATTGAATCCCGGATAATCCACCAAAATCAATACATCCGGTTGCCAGCGGACAATATCTTCCTTACAATAATCCATATTCCGGAAAATAGTCCGCAAATGAAGCAAAACAGGAATGAAGCCCATATAGGCCATATCTTTATAATGCTTCACCAAAGCGCCTCCCACTCCGGCCATCAAATCACCTCCGAAAAAGCGGAAGTCCGCCTCCGGATCGTGCTGCTGCAAGGCTTTCATCAGATTGGAGGCATGCAAGTCGCCCGACGCTTCTCCAACAATCAAATAGTATTTCATAACTGAAGATTCCAGTGATTCAATTCTTCTTTCAACGCGTATGCCGTCACGTCAATCTGCGTGGGGGTAATGGCCACATAATCATGATCAAGCGCCCAATGGTCCGTATCTTCCGCATCCGGCTCATTGTTCTTGTAAGAACCTGTCAACCAGTAATAATAACCACCTCTTGGATGAACTGCTTTCACAAACTCGTTGGTCCATACCCCATCCGTCTGCCGGCAGATGCGTACCCCTTTCAACTCTTTCACATTCGGGAAATTCACATTCAAGCAACAACCGGCAGGTAACCCATGCGCCAGCACTTCTTCCACAATCCGTTGTATGTAAGGGAAGGTAGGTGTGAAATCTGCTTCCGGATCGTGATTGCAGAGCGAAAAGCCGACAGAGGGGATTCCTTTCAAACAACCTTCAATCACAACTCCCATGGTTCCTGAATAATGCACATTCACCGAAGAATTATCCCCGTGATTGATTCCCCCAATCACCATATCGGGCACCCGAGGAACCAACTCATGCAAAGCCAACTTCACACAATCTACCGGTGTGCCTGTGCAGCTATATAAAGTAAATCCCGGCTCAGAAATCAATTGCGTGCAACGAAGAGGATGTTCTGAAGTAATGGAACCGGAAGCTCCCGAACGAGGACCCGAGGGAGCAACTACCATCAAATCGGCCATAGGACGCAATACTTTAATCAACTCCTGAATTCCTTTCGCAGCATAGCCGTCGTCGTTCGACAACAGCAGAAATGGTTTCTCTTTCATCATATTATCATTCAATCTTTTTATGAGTGTAAAGTTACAACAAATCTTAATCTTACCAAACCGGGTCACGCAATTAAGTAAAAATATATATCTTTGCCCGCGTGAAGTTATTAACAGATGAGGTGACTTTTCAACACTTTCCAAAAAGTCATGGAATTTTAATTGACACTGTCACCAATTATTCGTTACTTCGCAATCAGAATAAACTGATTAATATGGGAAAAATTATTGCTTTAGCCAATCAAAAAGGAGGAGTAGGTAAAACTACCACTACAATTAACTTGGCTGCATCTTTAGCTACTCTCGAGAAGAAAGTACTAGTGATTGACGCTGACCCTCAGGCAAATGCCTCATCTGGTCTAGGCGTGGACTTGAAAGACATCGACTGTTCAATCTACGAATGTTTAATCAATCAGGCAGACATCCGGGAAGCTATTTACACCACCGATATTGACGGATTAGACATCATACCTTCTCACATTGACCTGGTAGGTGCGGAAATTGAAATGCTCAACCTGGAGAACCGTGAGAAAATCATGCGACACGCACTGGAACCGATGAAAAACGAATACGACTACATATTGATAGACTGTTCGCCTTCGCTTGGACTGATTACCATCAACGCATTGACCGCTGCCGACTCGGTAATCATTCCGGTACAATGTGAATATTTTGCGTTGGAAGGTATCAGCAAACTGTTGAACACCATCAAGATTATCAAGACAAAACTGAATCCTTCACTGGAAATCGAAGGATTTTTACTGACCATGTTTGACTCACGCCTGCGTCTGGCCAACCAGATTTATGACGAAGTGAAACGGCATTTTCAGGAACTGGTGTTCAAAACCATCATCCAGCGTAATGTCAAACTGAGTGAAGCTCCCAGCCACGGCATTCCAGCGATTCTCTACGATGCTGAATCCACCGGAGCAAAGAACCATTTGGCCCTGGCCAATGAAATTATAACACGAAATAGCAAATAAGCGTATGGCAGTACAGAAAAAATTTGCATTAGGACGAGGACTTGATGCCTTGATATCCAATGAGGAGGTAAAAACTTCCGGCTCTTCTTCTATCAATGAAATAGAATTGAGCAAGATATCGGTCAATCCCAACCAACCTCGTCGTGAATTTGATCCTATCGCTCTGCAGGAACTGGCCGACTCCATTGCGGAAATCGGTATCATACAGCCTATTACCTTACGACAGATAAGCGAGGATTCCTATCAGATTATTGCAGGAGAAAGACGTTACAGAGCCTCCATACTGGCTGGACTGAAAACCATACCGGCTTATATCCGCACGGCCGATGACGAGAATGTCATGGAAATGGCATTGATAGAAAACATCCAGCGTGAGGACTTGAATTCACTCGAAATCGCACTGGCCTACCAGCACCTGATCGAGCAATACGAACTGACTCAAGAACGGCTTAGCGAACGGGTAGGCAAAAAACGTACCACAATCGCCAATTACTTGCGGTTGCTGAAACTGCCGGCCCCCATTCAGATGGCTTTGAAGAATAAGGAAATCGATATGGGACATGCACGTGCGTTATTGACTTTAGATGACCCCAAAACGCAGATACGTATTTTCAATGAAACCGTAAGCCAAGGTTACTCGGTACGCAAAGTCGAAGAAATTGTAAAAGCACTGGCCAGTGGCGAAAGCGTGAAAAGTGGAGGAAAAACCATTGCCCCCAAAGGCGCGCAATTATCGGAAGAATACTCCATACTACAAAACCACCTGTGCAGTTTCTTCGGAACCAAAGTTCAGCTATCTTGCAGCAATAAAGGAAAAGGAAAAATCAGTATTCCTTTTAACAGTGAGGCAGACTTGGAAAGAATTATGGAGATTTTAGACTCTTTGAAAAAAACAGAATAAACAGAAACAATCTTTTGAGAGCACATACATTTACATATTTAGTATTGTTGATCTTGTTATTCTGCACCCCTTACTGGGGGAGCACGGAAGTGTATGCCCAACGTGCCAAAAAACACCGGGAAGGCGTACTCACGGCCGATTCTATCCGTGTAAAGAATCAGGCGGACAGCCTGGCATTGGCTGATACGACAGATTTACAACGACAAATTGCTTTGAAGAATCTGGAAGCACCACTGGATACGGCTGCCTTGGCAAAACAAAATGACTCTTTGCAACATACCCTGCCTCCCGCAAAGGAGAAAAAACGCTGGATACCCAATTCTAGCCGAACTGTATGGCTGGGACTGGTCATCCCGGGAGCCGGACAAATCTATAACCGGAAATACTGGAAGTTACCCATCATTTATGGAGGTTTCGTAGGCTGTGCCTACGCCCTTACATGGAACAGCCAGATGTACAAGGACTATTCGCAGGCCTACCAGGACATCATGAGCAACAATCCGAACAATAAAAGTTACGAGAACTTCCTTTCTCCTGGAACCAACGTAAACGACCGACTTGAATATTGGCAAGAACGGTTTCGTTTACGTAAAGACCAATATCGTCGCCAACGCGACTTGAGTATATTTGCATTTATTGGTGTATATTTATTATCGGTGATTGACGCCTATGTCGATGCCGAGCTTTCTGATTTTGACATCAGCAAAGACCTCAGCATGAAATGGGAACCCACCATCTTTAACGATGCATTCCGCAACCGTCCGCAAGGAGTCGGCTTGCAATGCTGTATTAAATTTTAAGCAAATGAGAAAGATACTTTTCAGTTTACTGACTGCCACAATCTGCAGTGCATCCTCACTTTTTGCACAGCAAACGGAAAAAACAATCACTGTACAATCAGCGAACGGACAAGAAGACGTGATAGACTTGCCGGAAGGTATGATATCCACCACCGACAGTCTCTATTTGGACTGGATATCCAAACACTACATCAACCCGGCAGAAAACTGTACGATGACCACCCAGAACCCGGAAGTCAGCGATTCCATCTATATGGATCGCCTGCAACGAATTCCGGCCATCATCGAAATGCCTTATAACGACATCATACGGAAATTCATCGACATGTATGCCACTCGCCTGCGGCAGAAAGTATCTTTCATGCTGAGTGCGAACAACCTATACATGCCCATCTTTGAGGAGGCACTTGATTTATATGACCTCCCATTGGAACTCAAATACTTACCCGTCATTGAATCTGCATTAAATCCTACCGCCACTTCTGCACAGGGAGCCGTAGGACTGTGGCAGTTCATGCTTCGTACGGGACAAGTATATGGGCTCAAAGTCAATTCCTTGGTAGACGAACGCAGAGATCCGGTAAAATCTACCCGTGCTGCCGCCCGCTATCTGAAAGATTTATATGATATCTATCACGACTGGAACCTTGTTTTAGCAGCATACAACTGTGGACCGGGTACCATCAACAAAGCCATCCGCCGGGCGGGAGGAGAAAAAGATTTCTGGGAAATTTATAATTACCTGCCTAAAGAGACAAGAGGCTACGTACCGGCCTTTGTTGCAGCCAATTACATCATGACTTATTATTGCGAGCATTACATCAGCCCTATGGAAATGAACATGCCCGAAAGTACAGATACCGTTCACATCAACCGTCCACTGAATCTGAACCAGGTAGCTGAAGTATGCAAGATGGATATCGACCAGCTGCGTGCCCTGAATCCCGAATTCAAGAAAGATGTCATTCCAGGAAACGAAAAGCCTTATGCCTTAAGATTGCCGACTCAAATGATGAGCTGCTTCATCGACCACGAAGACAGTATTTACAATTATAAGCCAGAGGTTTATCAGACGCGCCGCAATACCGTAACGGTCAGCAACAGTACTGCAAGCAAAAGTCAGAGTAAAGGAAAAGCAGTGTACCATCGCATTCGCAATGGAGAAACATTAGGAAGTATCGCTGCCAAATATGGAGTAAGCGTAAATCAGCTCAGGCGATTGAACGGAATTAAAGGCAGTAATATCCGAGCTGGCAAATCACTGCGCATCCGATAAGAAAAGCGCCCATTTGCTTGTTTGATTCGTATTTTTCCCTATTTTTGCATTATCGATTCAAAGAAGGGAGAGAATTATGACTGACGACAAACTTACGCAGGAGCAAGCAGATGAACAACTGATAGACAATGCCTTTCAGGAGTTATTGGACCGATACCTTGAAAGCAAACACCGGAAAAAGGTTGAAATTATCACGAAAGCCTTCAATTTCGCCCGACAGGCGCACAAAGGTGTGCGCAGACGTTCGGGCGAACCTTATATCTTACACCCCATTGCCGTAGCACGTATCGCATGCGTGGAAATCGGATTAGGGTCTACTTCTATCTGTTCAGCGTTACTTCACGATGTCGTGGAGGACACAGACTACACAGTGGAAGATATCGAAAACCTGTTTGGCCCCAAGATAGCCCAAATCGTAGACGGGCTGACCAAAATCTCCGGAGGTATCTTTGGAGACAGGGCTTCCGCACAAGCAGAGAACTTCAAGAAACTTCTTCTGACGATGAACGATGACATCCGTGTCATCCTTATCAAGATTGCAGACCGACTGCACAACATGCGTACGCTCGGCTCCATGCTTCCCAGCAAACAATACAAAATTGCAGGGGAAACGCTTTATATCTATGCCCCACTGGCCAATCGCCTAGGGTTGAACCGAATCAAAACCGAACTGGAAGATTTGAGTTTCAAGTACGAGCATCCAGAAGCATACCAGCAAATAGAAGACAAACTGAAAGCCACACAGGCTGAAAGAGAAAGTCTGTTCGAAGAATTTACGGCTCCCATCCGGGCGCAGCTCGACAAAATGGGGCTTCCTTACCGAATCTTGGCCCGCATCAAGTCGCCTTATTCCATCTGGAATAAAATGCAGAACAAGCACATTACGTTTGAGGAAATCTATGATATTCTGGCCGTACGAATCATTTTCACTCCCAAGAACGAAGAAGAGGAACTGAATGACTGCTTCAATATCTACGTGGCCATTTCCCGAATATACAAGCCTCATCCCGACCGCTTGCGCGACTGGGTCAGCCATCCGAAAGCCAATGGTTATCAGGCTCTTCATGTCACTTTGATGAGCAATAAGGGCCAATGGATTGAGGTACAAATCCGTAGTGAACGAATGAATGATGTAGCCGAACAAGGTTTTGCCGCACATTGGAAATACAAGGAAGGAGGAGGAAGCGAAGATGAAGGCGAACTCAGCAAATGGCTGAAAACCATCAAGGAAATCCTGGATGACCCGCAACCGGATGCCATTGATTTCCTGGATACCATCAAACTGAATCTCTTTGCCTCCGAAATCTTCGTGTTTACCCCTAAAGGAGAAATCAAGACCATGCCGCAAAACGCTACTGCCCTTGATTTCGCATTCTCTATTCATACTTTCTTGGGAAGCCACTGCATTGGAGCCAAAGTCAACCACAAGCTGGTGCCACTCAGCCATAAACTGCAAAGTGGAGACCAAGTGGAGATTCTGACCTCCAAAGCACAAAAGGTACAACCCTCATGGATTAATTTTGCCACCACAGCCAAAGCGAAAGCAAAGATTCTGTCTATTCTAAAAAGAGAAAAGAAAGAAGTGCAACAGGCTGGAGAAGACATGCTGCACGATTTCTTCACCAAAGAAGGTATTGAAGCCAGCGATACCAACATCCAGAAACTTTGCACACTCCACAAACTGAAAACGCCTGAGGACCTGATGTACCAGATAGGACAAAAGGTATTTACATTGGGAGAAGCTGATAAAAATGAGCTAAAAGAAAAACCGACTCCTACCAACTGGAAAAAATACATTGCATTTGCTTTTGGTGGAGGAAACAAGTCAAAATCACAGGAAAACACTTCTCCAAAAGAAAATACGCCTCAACTGAACATTGACAAGAAAAAGGTTGTCCGCCTCACCCCTGAAGAGATTCAGAAGCACTACATCATCGCAGACTGTTGTAAGCCAATACCGGGAGATGATGTGCTGGGTTACATTGATGACAACAACCGGATTATCATCCACAAACGTCAATGCCCAATCGCAGCCCAGCTAAAAACCAGTTTTGGCAACAGGCTGTTGGCCGTACAGTGGGAAACGGGGAAAGCACTCAACTTCCCTGTAAACGTCTATATAAAAGGTATTGACGGTATCGGAGTGCTGAATCAAGTGACGCAAATCATTTCTCAGCAACTGAATGTGAATATCCACAAACTGAATATCGAGTCGAATGATGGAATCTTTGAGGGACGTATCCAACTTTTTGTACACGACGTGGACGATGTAAACACAATCTGTGAAAACTTAAAGAAACTGGAAAGCATTAAGAAAGTAACACGAATCGAAAATTTTGACGATGCCATTGCTGATTGACAGCATCCGATTTACTAACCGGCATATATTCTTCTCCACATACGCAGAATATATGCCGTTTTTTCATGTCCTTTCATCCGGAAATCAGAAAAACAAAAAAGCCACTGAGAAACTCAGCAGCTTTTCATTATCTGTGGACCTGGAGGGAGTCGAACCCTCGTCCAAACAAGGAAGCCATATGCTTTCTACATGCTTATCTCTGCCTTCGGTTTTCGTACACAAGCAAGACCAGAGCCACCCACTTATGTCTTAGTTCCTAAAATTTCATTTCAACCGCGGAACAAGGCTGAAACTATTTCCGATTTTGCTGCACCGCTAAACCAAACGCTTCGGAACAAGAGCTTTTGAGCGATGTCTCGTTTCCATCACTGTGACAGAAATAAAGCTAATCTACTATACTTCGATTAAGCAGCGAGAGCATAATTTTCGTTGCCAGATAATTGTTCAGTAACTGAGATTATAGTGCAAATCACTGACGCACTGCATGCTTACATACCACATCTCTCGCTGTCAAAACCAAACAAGCCCAAGATTAAGTACTTAGTGGGAGCAAAGATAGCAAATCTTTACTCTATCTACAAAAAAAGAGGTGCAAATTTGCACCCCTTCTCTTATTATCTTTACTTTTGGTATCAATGATGGAACAGACGGATACCCGTAAATGCCATTGCAATACCGTATTTATCACATGTTTCAATTACATTGTCATCACGTACAGAGCCTCCGGCCTGAGCAATATACTCTACCCCACTCTTATGTGCACGTTCGATGTTGTCACCAAACGGGAAGAATGCATCCGAACCTAAAGACACCCCTTTCTGTGTATCCAACCATGCCCGTTTCTCTTCACGGGTCAAGATTTCCGGTTTTTCAGTAAAGAACTGCTGCCATACGCCATCGGCCAACACATCATCGTGATCTTCGCTGATATAAATATCAATGGTATTGTCACGGTCGGCACGACGAATTTTTTCTACCCAAGGCAAGTTCAATACTTTCGGATGCTGGCGCAGGTACCAGATATCAGCCTTGTTTCCAGCCAAACGAGTACAATGGATACGGCTCTGCTGTCCGGCACCGATACCAATGGCCTGTCCGTCCTTCACATAACAAACTGAATTAGACTGTGTATATTTCAACGTAATCAATGCAATCATCAAATCACGCTTAGCCGCTTCCGGGAAGTTTTTATTCTGTGTCGGAATGTTTGCAAACAGTTCCGGGCCATTCAGTTTCACTTCGTTACGTCCCTGTTCAAAAGTAATGCCAAACACGTCCTTGTGTTCAATAGGATTCGGACGATAAGCCGGATCTATCTTAATGACATTATAAGTACCCTTCCGCTTGTTCTTCAAGATTTCCAATGCCGCATCTGTATATCCCGGAGCAATGACACCGTCGGATACCTCACGATTGATGAAACGGGCAGTTTCCTCATCACACACATCACTCAGCGCTATAAAATCTCCATAAGACGACATACGGTCGGCACCACGGGCACGTACATACGCATTTGCCAGCGGTGACAAAGGCAGGTTATCCACAAAATAAATCTTCTTCATGGTTTCATCCAGTTCCAGACCGATTGCGGCTCCGGCAGGACTCACGTGTTTGAACGAAGTGGCAGCCGGCATACCGGTAGCTTCTTTCAGTTCTTTCACCAACTGCCATCCATTGAACGCATCCAAGAAGTTGATATAACCGGGACGTCCGTTCAATACTTCAATAGGCAGTTCTCCCTCCTGCATGAAAATGCGGGCCGGCTTCTGGTTAGGGTTGCAGCCGTACTTGAGTTCGAGTTCTTTAGCCATATTTTAATAGTTTGGTTGAATTTTCTACAAAAGTACGAAAAAAACAGAAGCATATTTCACGATTAGTACATGATTTTAGGAATTCCCACAGAAAGCAACGGGAAAATCACAAAATAAATCCGTATTTTTGTCCATATTCTACACAAAATATAAAGGACTATGATAGACGAATTATTACATTTCAACAAAACATTTGTGGAGAGCAAAGGGTATGAAAAATACATCACGAACAAATACCCCGACAAAAAAATAGCCATTGTCACCTGCATGGACACCCGTCTGACAGAACTGCTGCCCGCCGCACTGGGCATCAAGAACGGAGATGTCAAAATCATCAAGAATGCCGGAGGTACGATTACCCACCCTTTTGGAAGTGCCATGCGCAGTCTGCTGGTAGCCATATATGAGCTGGGAGTGGAAGAAGTGATGATTATCGGGCATACAGATTGCGGCGTGCAGCACATGGACAGTCAGGTCATGTTGCGCCACATGCGTGAAAGAGGCATCTCGCAAGACCATATCGAAATGATGCAATACTGCGATATCGACTTGAACTCCTGGCTCAGCGGATTCAATGATACGGAAGAAGCTGTACAAAAGAGCGTACACATCGTACGCCACCACCCGCTGGTACCACAGGATATACGGGTAAGAGGATTTATCATGGATTCTACAACCGGAAACCTCACCGAAGTACAAGAAGACTAACCTACATAAAACCCTAAAAAGAAAGGCCGACAAGAAAGAGAAAAACTTCCTGCCGGCCTTTTATCAATTCAAAGAATAATCAGCCTCAACGGTCTTCCGCCAAAGCCAGTATAGAAACCTCCTGAGGTACATAATCCCCCTGGAAGAAACGGCTGGCACGTAACAGATGGCGCCAAATACTTACCAACTCCTGAGATTCCTGAAGGATATTCAAGTAAACCATTGCCGCCTTCAAGCTCGTATTGTCAGACTCCTGCATCCGATTCATCTGTTGCTTACGCAGAGCAGAAATACTATTTTTCAGTTCATCACCTTTTTTCAAAATATCATCGGCATCCGCATAGTTACCTGTACTGATGGCACTCTTGGTACGCTCCATCAAGCTGCAGAGCTGCTCACGTACAGGGAGAAATTCTTTCACGCAATCCGGAGATATCGGGTTGAAGTTATTATCCACATGTTCCTTACAAGGTTCACAGATTCGTTTCAAACAGTAAAGCATTTGCTCACAGCTGTTGCTTCCCAAGTGGAACCATGTATTCTTTTCGATAGCGACCGTCATAGGCAGACGACGCAATCCCAGAATTTCTTTCCGCCGGCGTTTTTTGAGCATCTTCTTCTGGTCGTCCGTCGCATTCATGGCCTTCCGCAGACTACGCAAGTCTTCATGAATAAACCCATCGGTCACCTGTACATAGGTTTTCTCACTGAAATCCACGTAGCTGGCCAAGGTTTCCTGCACATGCCGACGAAGCAACGCCAAGGTTTCGCTCTTGTCCTTGCTGCTCATCATCCGCTTGAACACATCGTCCTGGCCTTCCACCTGTTCTTTCTTCTTGTATTTGATATTGCTGCGCACAAGCAGAACCACAGCCACCACGATGAACACGAACATACCGAAGAAACTGGTGTAGAACATCACCACAGTCACCAGCGCACAAATCGTGAAAGCCACGAACGCCGTAATAAACCAGCCTCCAATTACGGAAAGCATACCCGTGATACGATATACAGCACTCTCACGGCTCCAGGCACGGTCGGCCAGCGAGCTACCCATCGCTACAATAAATGTCACATAAGTGGTAGACAACGGCAACTTCATGGTGGTACCGATGATAATCAACAATCCAGACAAAACCAGATTCACCGAAGCACGCACCATATCGAAAGCAGCCCCATCGTTCAGAATCACTTCCTCCTTATTGAAACGGCTGTCAATCCAGCGACGCATCCCCACCGGAATCACACGTACCAGAAAATCATTGATATTAGTGGCACGACGTACAATGACACGGGCTAAAGCAGAAGAACCGAACATTTCATCTCCCTCTTCCTGACGGGCCAGATCGACTGAAGTCTTGATTACATTCTTCGCCTTTTTGGAAGTGGCCAGCGCATACACCATAATCACACCCGAAGCTATCAGGAAAATGGCAGGAGTCTTAGCCGACGACATCAGGGAAGACATCATGAAGTCATGAATTCCTGCTCCATTGGCATTTGCCACATAATCCGTGTACGCAGAAAAACCAGCCAAAGGCACACCGATAAAGTTTACCAAGTCGTTACCGGCAAAAGCCAGTGCCAAAGAGAAAGTTCCCAGCAATACAATAATCTTAAACACATTCACTTTGCACCAGTGCAAGATTTGCATGATGACCGTAAACACCACGAAACATCCGCCCACTAGTATCGGGGTATTGTCCTGAATCCATTGCTGGGCTTCAGGCGTCATGAACGAAGCACTCTTCAAACCCTGTATAATAATGAAGTAACCCAAGGCTGTCACGGCAATTCCACCGAACACACCGATGGTCCATGAAAGATGTTTCTTATAATTGAAACTGAAAATAAGTCGGGACACATACTGCACGATGGTACCCGCAATGAAGGCAACCGCCACAGAAAGGAAAATACCCATAATGACCGACAAAGCCTTTTCCGTATTCATCATATCTCCCAGGCTCAACATACCGGTTTCGTCTCCAATAATCTTCAGAATTGCCAGAATGAATGTACCTCCCAACAATTCAAAAACCATGGATACCGTGGTAGAAGTAGGCAACCCCAACGTATTGAAGACATCCAGCAACACCACGTCCGTCACCATGACCGCCAACAAGATGCACATGATTTCATAAAAGCTGAAATTTACCGGCTGGAAAATTCCGTGACGGGCGATATCCATCATTCCGTTACTCAACACCGCTCCAGCAAACACCCCGACAGCAGCTACAATGATAATCGTTTTAAACTTTGCGACCTTTGCACCAACCGCCGAATTCATAAAGTTCACGGCATCATTACTGACACCCACCAGCAAATCAAAGACTGCCAGCATAAACAGGAATATGACAATTCCCAAATAAATAGTTTCCATAACTTGTTTTGCTAAGTTTTTTCCGGGTGCAAAAGTATTTCATCCTTGTTATAATCGAATGTCATATATGTTACAATCCTGTTACAAAATCTCAGAAAGAAACCAGATGAAAGTATTATTCACAAGAAGGTCGGCCGTAAAACTTTCAAGGTGAATGTAAAAAAAAGATATTTTATTTCTACTATCTTATATTTATCACCTGAAAATTCGTAATTTTGCGGCTGAATTCAAAATCTCAAAATTATGTCAGAATCAAAGAAAATCAAAACCGCATTGGTGTCTGTTTACCATAAAGACGGCTTGGATGCAATCTTAGCTAAACTTCATGCAGAAGGAGTGGAGTTCCTGTCTACTGGAGGAACACGTCAATTCATTGAATCACTGGGTTATCCGTGCAAGGCTGTGGAAGATATCACGACTTATCCTTCTATTTTGGGAGGACGTGTGAAAACCTTACATCCTAAAATCTTCGGAGGTATCCTTTGCCGTAGAGAACTGGAAAGCGACCAGAAGCAAGTAGCACAATATGAGATTCCGGAAATCGACCTGGTAATTGTAGACTTGTATCCGTTTGAAGATACAGTAGCCAGCGGTGCTTCCGAACAAGACATCATTGAAAAAATCGATATAGGCGGCATTTCATTGATTCGTGCCGGAGCCAAGAACTTCAACGATGTAGTCATCGTAGCCAGCAAACACCAGTATCAGCCGTTGCTGGATATCTTGAACAAACAGGGAGCCGTCACCACACGTGAACAGCGCCGTTGGTTTGCAGGTGAAGCCTTTACCGTATCTTCACACTACGACACCGCTATCCGCGACTATTTCAAGAAATAAATAAAAGGCAGTTCATACTGCCTTCTCTATACGGACTTATTAATTCAAAATTCTAGACTTATATTAAAGGAATGGGATTATTCTCCTTTACACAAAACATAGCGATGGACCTTGGCACAGCCAACACCATCATTACCTGCAATGACAAGATTGTGGTGGACGAACCTTCTGTCGTTGCGTTGGATCGCCGTACGGACAAAATGATTGCCGTAGGTGAACGTGCCAAGCTGATGTACGAAAAAGAAAACCCGAACATTCGCACCGTACGCCCGTTGCGTGACGGAGTGATTGCGGACTTCAACGCCTGCGAACAGATGATGCGCGGGTTGATTAAAAAGGTAAATACCGGACGTCATCTTTTCACTCCTTCCCTGCGTATGGTCATCGGCGTACCGTCAGGCTCCACAGAAGTGGAACTACGTGCCGTACGCGACAGTGCGGAACATGCAGGCGGACGTGATGTCTACCTGATATTTGAACCGATGGCTGCGGCTATCGGTATCGGACTGGATGTGGAGGCTCCGGAAGGAAACATGGTGGTAGACATAGGTGGAGGTTCTACCGAAATCGCCGTAATCTCATTAGGCGGTATCGTTTCAAACAACTCTATCCGTGTGGCCGGTGACGACCTGACAGCGGATATTCAGGAATACATGAGCCGACAGCACAATGTCAAAGTCAGTGAAAGAATGGCCGAGCGAATCAAGATTCATGTAGGTGCCGCCATTACAGATTTGGGAGACAATGCTCCGGAAGACTACATCGTACGCGGACCAAACCGTATCACGGCTCTTCCGATGGAAGTACCTGTCTGCTATCAGGAAATAGCCCACTGCATGGAGAAAAGCATCGCCAAAATAGAAACGGCCATCCTGAGCGCACTGGAAAATACACCTCCCGAACTGTATGCAGATATCGTCAACAACGGTATTTACCTGGCCGGAGGCGGAGCCTTGCTGCGCGGACTGGACAAACGTCTAACAGACAAAATCAACATTCCTTTCCACATCGCCGAAGACCCCTTGCTGAGCGTAGCCAAAGGAACGGGTATCGCCTTGAAGAATGTAGATCGTTTCTCATTCCTGATGAGATAATCTCATAAAATTGAAAATGAAGGGGTCGGAAGATTCCTTCATTTTCAGTTTTCACTTTTTTGTTTACACATCATTCGGACTCTCTGACATGCGAAACCTAATCAATTTTCTGCTGAAATATAACCATTGGTTCCTTTTCGTACTTCTGGAAGTGATTTCCCTTACCCTGCTGTTCCGTTTCAACAACTATCAGGGAAGCGCTTTCTTCACTTCTGCCAACTATGTGGCAGGACTGGTGTACGAAGCCTCCAATCAAGTGACACGTTATTTCGGACTGACGGAAGTCAATAAAGACCTCACGGCACGAAACGTGGAGCTGGAAATTGAGGTAGAGCGCCTGTCACAGGCTTTGGAACAATATACCCAAGATACACTCGGAGTAGCCAACCTGCGCAGGGAAGCATTGAAAGACTACGTGCTCTATGATGCCAGAGTGGTGAACAACAGCGTAACCCACCCCAACAATTTCATCACGATAGACAAAGGGTCGGCCGACGGTATCCGCCCGGAAATGGGCGTAGTATGTGGAAATGGGGTGGTAGGCATTGTTTATCTGACAGGACAACACCATTCCATCGTGCTTCCTGTGCTCAACTCCAAAAGCAGCATCAGCTGCAAAATCAAGAGAACGTCCTATTTTGGTTTCCTCAAATGGGATGGAGGTTCCTCACAATATGCCTATGTGAAAGACATGCCCAGACATTCGGAGTTCACGTTGGGCGACACAATCGTGACAAGCGGCTACAGTGCCGTATTCCCCGCCGGAATACCGGTAGGCACTGTCGATGACATGACCGACAGCCACGACGGCTTGTCCTACTTGCTCAAAGTGAAACTCTTTACCGATTTTGCCCGACTGAATAATGTCAGGGTACTGGGTTCTTTCAACGGGAGCGAACAGGCACAGCTGGAAGACAGTATCCACTCCGTGCAACCATAACTATTAATCACACAGAAAGTTTGGGAAATTATGCAATACATCATACGTCTTAAATGGTTTATAATACTGGTCCTACTTCAGGCGCTGGTGTTGAATCACATCCATTTTGAACAATACGCTACTCCCTTATTATACATTTATTTCTTATTGAAAATAAATTCGGGAAACAGCCGCAAAGGTCTCCTGTTGTGGGCCTTTTTCCTGGGACTCTGCATCGATATCTTCAGCAACACCCCCGGCTTGAATGCAGCCGCTTCCGTGCTGACGGCTTTCTGCCGCCCCTGGATTCTGCGTTTGTTCTCACTGCGCGACACCACTGATAACTTCGAGCCCGGCATCTATCAGATGGGATTTGCCCCTTTCTTCCGATACACCCTGGTTATGGTACTGCTGCATGCCGTCGTTCTGAACCTGCTGGATATGTTCTCTTTTGCCCGGCCACAAATATTATTATTGAAAATAGCCAGTGATGCAGTCATCACACTCGTCTTTATTTTATGTGTTGATTCTGTCAGGAGGAAAAAATAGTGGAAAGAAATTACGACCTTGAAAAGCGGAAATACGTCATTGCCGGTGCCGTTGCTGTCATTGTACTGATTTTTCTTATACGCCTGCTCTCCCTGCAAATCATGAGTGAGGACTATAAGAAGAATGCCGACAGTAACGCCTTCCTCAAGCGGATACAATATCCCAGCCGGGGAGTCATCTACGACCGCAATGACAAACTGTTGGTCTACAACCAGGCAGCCTACGACATTACTGTCATCATGAAGGAAATTACCGAACTGGATACGACCGATTTGTGCCAGACCCTGAAAATCACACCAGAATTTCTCCGGAAGAAATTCCATGACATCAAGGACCGGCGCCTCAACCCGGGATACTCCCCCTATACCAACCAGGTATTCCTGACCCAGCTGTCGGCCGAAGACTGCGGCGTATTCCAGGAAAAGCTGTTCAAGTTTCCCGGATTCTATATCCAGCGGCGTACCATCCGGCAATACACTTACAATGCAGGAGCACACATCTTAGGCGATATTGCAGAAGTGTCCAAGTCGGACATGGAAAAGGATGACTACTATATCCCCGGCGACTTTATCGGGAAACTGGGCGTGGAACGTTCTTACGAGAAGCAGCTGCGAGGCGAGAAAGGTATTGAAATATTGCTGCGCGACGCACGCGGACGTATTCAAGGCAACTACATGGACGGTAAGTTTGACAAGGCTCCGGTGGCTGGCAAGAACTTGCGGCTCAGTCTGGACATCGAACTCCAGCAACTGGGCGAACGCTTGCTGGAAGGGAAAATCGGCAGTATCGTGGCCATCGAACCCTCTACGGGTGAAGTGCTCTGTCTGGTATCTTCTCCTTCCTACGACCCCCGCCAGATGGTGGGAAGAAACCGAGGAAAGAACCACCTGATGCTGGCGCGCGATCCGTGGAAGCCCTTGCTGAACCGCGCCATCATGGGTACCTATCCTCCTGGCTCCACGTTCAAGACTTCCCAGGCGCTCACCTATTTACAGGAAGGAATCATCACCACCGGCACCAGTTACCCGTGCAACGGAGGATTCAACTACAGAGGGCTTCATGTGGGCTGTCACTCGCATCCCTCCCCCCTCTCCCTGATTCCGGCCATCGCCACCTCCTGCAACGGTTATTTCTGCTGGGGACTTTATCACATGATTGGGGCCCGGCAGAAATATGGCTCCGTACAGAAGGCCATGAATACATGGAGAGACTACATGGTGTCCATGGGATTCGGCTACCCCTTGGGAATCGACCTCCCCGGAGAGAAAAGAGGATTCATCCCCAATGCCAGTGTGTACGACAAGGCCTATCACGGTTCATGGAACGGACTGACCATCATCAGTATCTCCATCGGCCAGGGAGAAGTGACGCTGACACCGCTGCAGATAGCCAATCTGGGAGCGACCATTGCCAACAGAGGCTATTTCATTACGCCCCATGTGGTCAAGGAAGTAGAAGGTGAGCCGCTCGACACACTCTATTCCAAGAAACGCTATACTATGGTCGACCGTTCCCATTACGATGAAGTGGTACAAGGCATGCGTGCCGCCGTGCTGGGCGGAACTTGCCGGGGAGCCAACCTGCCCGACATCGAAGTATGCGGCAAGACCGGTACGGCCCAGAACCGAGGGAAAGACCACTCGGCCTTCATGGGATTTGCCCCGATGAAAGACCCGAAGATAGCCATTGCCGTGTATGTGGAAAACGGAGGATTCGGTGCTGTCTACGGTGTTCCCATCGGACGGCTCATGATAGAACAATATCTGAAAGGAAAGCTTTCGCCCGAAGACGAAGCAATGGCAACAGAAATTCAAAACAGGAGGATTGAATATGGGATACACGAGAGGTAGTGTATGGAAAAATGTGGACTGGTGGACCATCGGACTTTATCTGGTATTGGTCACCTGCGGCTGGTTCAGCGTATGCGGAGCAAGCTACGATTACGGAGAGCCCAATTTCTTCGACATCACGACACGTGCCGGCAAGCAGCTCATGTGGATAGGCTGTTCGCTGGGACTGGGATTCGTCATACTCATGCTCGAAGACCGCATTTACGACACATACGCCTACCTGATTTATGGTGTCCTGCTTCTGCTTCTTTTCGGTACCATCTTCAACCCGCATGAAATCAAAGGTTCACGCTCGTGGATTGTACTCGGCCCCGTCAGTCTGCAGCCGGCCGAGTTTGCCAAGTTCGCCACAGCCCTGGCATTGGGGAAATACATGAACGAATATACCTTCCAGATGCAGCGCACCCGCGACCTGCTGGCAGTGTTGGGCATCATTCTGCTGCCGATGGCACTGATTATCCTTCAGAAGGAGACCGGTTCCGCACTGGTATATCTCTCTTTCTTCCTCATGCTGTACCGGGAAGGCATGACCGGAGCCGTACTGTTTTCCGGCATCTGCGCCGTTGTCTTTTTCATTGTCGGCCTCCGGTTTGGAGCCGAGATCATGCCCGACGAAACAACCTCCTGGGGAGAATTTTCCGTACTGACCCTCATTATCCTGCTGTCTGCCTTTCTGGTAAGGAGATACTGTAAACAGTCCCCCCAACTTGCCATCTATATTTTCGGCATCGGAGGCGGAGCGACCCTGCTGGGCACACTTTTTTCCAACTACGTGATTCCGTTTAACGTCTGCCACCTCCAACTGGCACTTTGTGCAGCCCTCGTAATCACCCTTTTTTATTATTATCTCAGGGAGCAGGTAAGAGAATATTTCTACATCATCCTGTTTGTCATCGGCTCCGGGATTTTCTTTTTCTCCACCGATTACGTGTTCAACCACGTACTGGAGCCTCATCAGAAAATCCGAATTGAAGTATTGCTGGGCATGAAGGACGACCCCGCAGGAGCCGGATACAACGTCAACCAGAGTAAGATTGCCATCGGTTCCGGAGGGTTACTCGGAAAAGGATTCCTCAACGGTACCCAGACCAAACTGAAATATGTACCCGAACAAGACACCGACTTCATCTTCTGTACCATTGGAGAAGAGCAGGGATTTGTGGGTTCGGCCGCTGTCATCTTCCTGTTCATGGCACTTATTCTCCGTCTCATCGTCCTCTCCGAACGGCAGGAGACCCGTTTTGGAAGGGTCTACGGATATTGCGTACTGGGCATCTTTTTCTTCCACCTCTTCATCAATGTGGGAATGGTGCTCGGACTGACCCCGGTCATCGGAATTCCGCTTCCCTTCTTCAGCTACGGAGGCTCTTCCCTGTGGGGATTCACCATTCTGTTATTTGTGTTTCTCCGCATCGACGCGGCCCGGGAAAAATAGCCGGATGCCCACATCTGAAATGCCCGGCAACGGATTCTCTCGCATCAGATGGGCTATACGGAAACTGCGTCCCAAAGAATCTGTGGTCAATATCACCGGCTTATCCCATATATAAGCCGTTTGGTACAATCCGCCGACAGCCCCTTCATGATGCCACTGTCCCTTCTCATCGGCCAGGTAAATATGTAAGGTGTCTGTATGTGAAGGCAAAGAATCGCCGTCCGTCCGCGTCACGGACAGCCAGATATCCCGATAGGGATAGGCCCCCGTGTGACGAATCCCCACCTCCATCTGATAAGTTCCCGCCGGCACTTCCGGGGGAAGTTCGAATACCACCGAATCCGTTTTCTGCCAGCTTTCCCCTCCGGGAACAGGCTGATACACATGATACTGCGTATTCGTATGGCAGGCCGAAAGCAGGCACACGACCAGACTCAGAAAGACGGCATACCCCATTCGGCCCTTTATCCATTTTTTATCCTTGTACATCTGAATTTGTATTTCGTTCCGGACGTTTATTTCCCTCATTGTTGTTGTTTCGACGGAAATTTCGTCTTCCGTTCCGGCTCGGACGAGGTTCCTGCCCCGCATTTGCCTCTCCTTGCGGTCCGTTTCCTGCAGCCGCCTGAGGTGCGGGATTATTTTTCGGGCGGGACGGACGGTTGTTTCGGGCCTGAGGACCTCTGTTTTCCCGTTCTTTCGTTCCTGATTCCGGTGACGGTCCGTTGCTGTTGGCCTCCGCCGGAGCAGCAGGCTGGTTAGCCGGTTGAGCGCCCCCTTTTGCTTTCTTTTTCCGGTTCCGTCCGGCCTTCGTCTTGTCGAAACGTGTCAGGCTCTCTTGTTCCAGCAAGTCTTTCGAACGCTGCGGTTCACGGGAAGAAGTTTCTTCATCCAGCTTCTCCGGTTTTTCACCCCGCTTGTTCATATTCAACACCTCAAACGCCCGACGGGCAGAAATAGTCACTTCGTTGGCCAGGAAACTCTTGTCCGTGCTGTACGTAATTGTACCTTTCAGAATATCCGCCTTGAAATAATAATACACATTGTCCAGTGTTTCAAGTGTGATTTCCTTGCTAGGCAGACGCTTCTGACATTCCACGTACGCATCCACCTCGTAATTCAGGCAACACTTCAGCTTGGCGCACTGTCCGGCCAGTTTCTGTGGATTCAATGAAATGTCCTGGAAACGTGCGGCACTGGTAGACACAGACACAAAGTTTGTCATCCACGTAGCACAACACAGTTCCCTTCCGCAAGGTCCGATTCCTCCGATGCGTCCGGCTTCCTGACGGGCACCAATCTGTTTCATCTCAATACGCACGCGGAACGTTTCGGCCAGCACCTTAATCAGCTGACGGAAATCCACACGTTCGTCGGCAATGTAATAGAAGATGGCCTTGTTGCCGTCACCCTGGTATTCCACGTCACCGATTTTCATCTGAAGTCCCAGACTCTCCGCAATCTTGCGGGAACGAATCATGGTATCGTGTTCGCGCGACTTGGCCTCTTCATATTTCTCCATGTCCACCGGTTTCACCTTCCGGTAAATGCGGCGGATTTCCGCATCCGGTTTCAGGTTGGCTTTCCGCATCTGCAACGGCACCAGCCGCCCCGTCAGTGTCACCGTACCGATGTCATGTCCCGGACTGGCCTCTACCGCCACGATGTCCCCCTTTACCAGGTGCAAGCCGTTGCTGTTCTTGTAATAGCCTTTCCGTGTATTCTTGAACTGTACTTCCACCATATCCTGTTCTTCTCCATTTCCAGGGATATCGGCCAGCCAGTCGTAAGTGTTCAATTTATTATTCTGTCGTCCGCAGCCTCCACAACAGAGTCGGCCGCTTCCGTTTTTAAGCTTAAAATCGTCCATATATTGTTATTGTTGTTTCATTTCTACAATCATTCTCAAGGCCATGTCAAAAAAGACCATCTTCGGATTGACGTTCTGCTCGATGTGAAGCTGTGCCTCTTCCAGCAGTCCGGTCACCGAAAAAATGTTCCGCTCGTTGATGTAAGGCGCAAAACGGGTGGCAAACTGCATCTCTTCCGGACTCAGGTACACCATATCCGGCTGTCGGAAGTTGCAGATGAAATTCTCACGCACCATCCGCTGGCAATATTCCAGCAGGTTCTTCTGGCGCTCACGTCCCATCCCGGCCACCTGCTCGCTCCAAGCTTTCAGGCTACGGATGTCACGCTTGTAAGCCGTACGCATCAGATTCACAAAAAGTTCAAAACAGAGTCTGTTCTCTTCGCCCAGATGCACGTTTTCCACCGCCCTCAACAGGCTTCCCGCCGAACGGTGCGCAATGTCACGGGCATCTTCCCCCGGCAGCATATACCGTTCCTTCAGGTAGCGTTCAATATCCGCTTCGGGCAGAGGTTTCAAGTGGATACGCTGCGTCCGGCTCAAAATAGTGGGCAGCAGCAAGTCGGGCTCTTCACTGACCAGCAGGAACACAGTCTTCATCGGAGGTTCCTCCAGCAGTTTCAGCAACTTGTTCGCACACTCCACATTCATTTTCTCCGGAAGCCAGATGAGCATCACCTTATATCCGCCCTGACTGGCTTTCAGCGACAGCTTACGCTGAATCTCGTCACTTTCGCGCACGTAAATCTGTGGTTGCTGGTTGCCGGCATCCATCATCCGCATCCATTCCTGCAGGTCGGCATACGGATTCCGCTCCAGCATCTCACGCCACTGGGGCAGGAACTCATCGCACACCACGTCGCGTCCCGCCTTCTTTTTCACCACCGGAAAGGCAAAGTGCATGTCGGGATGTGCCAGATGGTCCATCATCTTGCACGAACTGCACTGCCCGCATGCATCGTCCTCTCCCGGATGACGACACAGCAGATAGCGTGACACCGCCAGTGCCAGCGGCAGTTTGCCACTACCGGCAGGTCCCGTAAGCAACAGGGCATGAGGCATCTTTCCACTCCGTACGTTGTGGATGAGAAGCTGTTTCACTTCATCTTGTCCGATTACATCCTTAAAAAACGACATGCGGTTCCAGTTAAAAAATCAGGTTCTTTTCAGGGACATTATCCCCATATAATCGGACAAAAATAAGAAAAAAATCGTAGTTTCAGGGTATATTCTCCCTTATTATTATATAACCGGAGTGAACAAATGTGCGAACCAGCCGACAAAGCGTCGCCATACGCCGCGTTTCTTATATTCCTCACGCGTCATGACCGTACTGTTGAGCTTGTCGTTGCTGAAAACCTCTCCCAGTTCGGCCGTAGTAGGCAGGTCCAGGATAAACGCATTGATCTCATAATCGTAGCGCAGGCTCCGGCTGTTCAGGTTGGTACTGCCCACCGTACAGAAACGCTCGTCCACCATCATGATTTTGGAATGATGGAATCCCCCGTTGAACACATAGATATGCGCCCCAGCCTTACGGAGTTTGTTGGCTATATAAAAACCGGCATCGGGCGTAAAGGGAATGTCCGACTTGCCGGGAATCATGATTTCCACCCGTACCCCACGCTTGGCCGCCCGCTTGATGGCATTCCTCACCTGACGGGTAGGTGTAAAATAAGGATTGATTATCTGCACCTTATGTTCTGCCGCATCCAAGGCAGCAATGTAAGCCTCCCGCATGATTTCCGGACACACTTTCGGAATACGCTGTACGATGGCGACTCTCCTTCCGGAACCTACACAAAAACTGTCCGGCACCACCGGCTTTTCTTGCAGGCCTTCATGCGTCTCCTTGTTCCATACTCCCAGAAAGGCTTCTTCCAGGTACTTCACGGCAGGACCTTCTATGCGGATGTGCATGTCGCGCCACGGACCGATTTCCGGCAACCCGTTGATATAATAATCGGCAATGTTCATTCCGCCCGTATAGCCTACTTTCCCGTCGATGACCACAATCTTCTGATGGTCACGGCAAAACACATGGTTTACGTATGGGAAACGGATGGGACTGAAACGGGCCATTTCAATGCCTCTGTCTGCCAGCATCTTCAAATGTTCCTTCCGCAGCGGACGGCTGTTCGACAGATTGCCGAAATCATCAAAGAGTGCCTTTATTGTCACTCCTTCCTTTGCCTTTTCTGCCAGCAAGGTGAACAATTCCTTGGCAATGGAATCGCTCCGGAAATTAAAATATTCCAGATGGATGTATTTTTCGGCCTTCTTGATGTCCTCAAACAAATGCTCAAACTTGCTACGGCCACTCTTCAGCAGCGTCATGCGGTTGCATGAAGTCACCGGAATATGCTTTTTCTCCAGAAAACGGGCAAACAAGGAATCTGCCGGCAGATATACATCGGCTGTATCCGTTACTTCCTGAAAGGCAGGTTCTTCCTGTTCCTGCGCCTCCAGCGGGAAGATACAGCATACGGCCAGCATCCACCATAATATATACAGTTTCAAATTCATCTTCTTCATGGTCATAGGGGCAAAAATATGGAATATTTCAGAAATCACCATAACTTTCCAATGCAGAAGTGAAAGAATGACCAACGATTCTTCCAAATCGCCTTTATTCATAAATTTCCCCGCGCCTTCACTTTCTCTGTACCACAGTGTGGTTTTTATATCCCGCACTGTGAAATATGTATCCCACACTGTGGTTTTTGTATCCCACAGTGTGGGACAGAGAATTTGCCGGATAATTTCGAATTAAACACCTTGGAAATCTCCATAAAACCCACGCAGAAGAAAAAGAAATGACAGAATGTATGCACCTGAAGACAAAAATGCAACCTACTCTTTGCAAAATCAGGGTATGATTTCTAAAAATAGTGAAATTTTTCCGTAATTGCCGGAAATACTTTCTTCCGCCCTCATTTTTCCCGGAACAAAGATTCGTTTTTCAATGAGAACTTTCCTATCTTTGCATCGAAAGAAAAAACGAAGACTATACACTTTTATACATAACTTAAATACATAAGAATTATGGAATTTGTAACAAACGAAAAACTTACCATTGTTGGTGCTGCCGGTATGATCGGTTCTAACATGGCTCAGACTGCTATCATGATGGGCTTAACTCCTAACATCTGTTTGTACGACCCGTACGCTCCAGGTTTGGAAGGTGTTGCTGAAGAATTGTTCCACTGCGGTTTCGAAGGTGTGAATGTCACTTTCACTTCAGATATCAAAGAAGCGCTGACTGGTGCTAAATATATCGTAAACTCAGGTGGTGCTGCTCGTAAAGCAGGTATGACTCGTGAAGACCTGTTGAAAGGTAACGCTGCCATCGCTGAAGAATTTGGTAAGAACGTAAAACAGTACTGCCCGGATGTAAAACACATCGTAGTAATCTTCAACCCGGCTGATATCACTGGTTTGATTACTTTGCTGTACTCTGGTTTGAAACCGAGCCAGGTTACTACTTTGGCTGCTCTTGACTCTACTCGTCTGCGCAGCGAATTGGCTAAACACTTCGGCGTATCTATGGACGCTGTTGAAAACTGCCGTACTTACGGTGGCCACGGCGAACAGATGGCTGTATTTGCTTCAACTGCAAAAGTAAACGGCAAACCGTTGATCGACATGATCGGTACTGACGCTCTGACTAAAGAACAGTGGGCTGAAATCCAGCAGAAAGTAACAAAAGGTGGTGCCAACATCATCAACTTGCGTGGCCGTTCTTCATTCCAGAGCCCGGCATACGTTTCTATCGAAATGATTGGTGCTGCTATGGGTGGTAAAGCCTTCCGTTGGCCGGCTGGTACTTATATCTCAAACGATAAGTACGATCACATCATGATGGCTTGGGAAACTTCAATCACAGCTGACGGTTGCCACTGTGCTGCATTGAACGGTACAGCTGAAGAACAGGCTGCTTTGGACAAGAGCTATGCTCACCTGTGCGAATTGCGTGACGAAGTAATCGCTATGGGCGTTCTTCCTGCTATCTCTGAATGGAACAAACTGAACCCGAACATCAAATAATCGGATATTCCATTGATATAAAAAAGGAGGCTGTAAATTGGCCTCCTTTTTTTATGTACTTTCTGCTTTCCACTTCCTCCGGAAGGAAATTCCCACCACGTGCCTGATTTGTACATGAGAATATTCATCTACATCCTGATTATCAATAGGATATCAAACGCCCATGTACATCAGACATCCTTCTGTATTTCTTCTTAAAGCACTATCTTTGCGGTCTCCCACTATGTATTTTTTAATTTCTGAACCGCAATGAAAATCCGTGTCTTGTTATTTCTTTCCATCCTCCCTCTGATTACTCCTTCCCTGCATGCCCGCCTGCCGGACGAGACTGCCCATCTGGCAAAAGACTCTCTTTTTTCTATCTCACCGGAAGGAAAATACTCTGTTCCCAAAGCGAAAGACCATTTTCGCAGGAACTTCTCATACATGGGTATTCCCTTCATCGTTTCCGGGCTGATTGTAAAAGGAGAAAACAAGAATTTCCGCACCTTGCGCAACCGTTTCGAACCGAACTTCCACCAAAAGTATGACAACTACACTCAATATCTCCCTTTGGGAGCCACATGGGGAATGAAACTGGCAGGGGTGGAAGGACGCAGTTCGTGGAAAGAACTGACCGTCAGCAATGTATTCTCGGCTGCTCTCATGGCGGGATTCGTGAATACCTTGAAATATACCACCAAGGAAGTACGTCCGGACAATTCCTCGAACAACTCATTTCCCTCAGGACATACTGCTACCGCCTTTATGTGTGCCACCATTCTGCACAAGGAATACGGCATGCTCAGCCCGTGGTATAGCATCGGCGGATATACCTTGGCCGGACTGACCGGAGTGACCCGACAGCTGAACAACCGCCACTGGATTGGCGACGTACTGGTGGGGGCCGGTATCGGCATGATTTCCACCGACTTGGGATATTTCCTTTCCGACTTGATATTCAAGCATAAGGACACACGCCCAGAAGATACAAACTACAATTGCTATGAGGCTCCTCCTTTTTTGAGCTTTAACATGGGATTTGCGACGGGACCCTCCAGCCTGCGTACAGCCGAATTATATGACAAGGAACACGGTTCTCCCTTGGGCATGCGTCTGCGGACAGGAACTGCCACAGTGGTCAGTGTGGAAGGAGCCTACTTTTTCAACACCTACTTCGGAGTGGGTGGCCGCCTGAAAGTGGCCACCTTGCCGGTGATAGCCGATATCCCGGAAGAGAACAAACGGCATTTCGACCTGGACAACGACTTGCAGGAAGGAGCTCCGGTCAACATGTTCCTGCTCGACGGACTGGAATCGGACCATCTGGGGATGTGCGACATCGACTTGGGGGCCTATTTTTCATACCCTTTGAGCCGCCACTTCCAGCTGGGCGGCAAACTGCTGGTCGGCCGACGACTGAATGCCGACTTTACCCTGAACTCACTCTCCCGCATCAACCCCGACATCTTCGACCGGCAGAAAGTCAGCCAGGAAGCCTTCGACCAGTTCTACAAGGAGGATGTGGAATATTATCTCCAACAGGAAGGCCTGACTCCCCGCGAACTGCTACGCAGCACGTTTGTGGATGAAGAGTTTCTGCACATCCGGAAAAGTTCCACGTTCAAGTTGGGCACGGGCGTTTCCCTCACCTATCGTTACAAGGAGGATGCTGCCCTGCGACTGTATTGCGACTACGACTTTGCCTCTCCACGGCTGACCTATGACCTGAAAAATACCTGGGTGGATGAAGAAGGAAACCGCAAAGCGCGCTCCTACAGCAAACGGACACCAATGCATAACTTTACTTTCGGAGCCTCCATCGCGTTCATGTTCTGAATCGCCTGAAAAGGCATTGCACATTCTACTTATTTTTATTATTTTCGCATTCCGATATGATAGACCAAGCCACCATAGACCGGATATTGGATGCGGCACAAATAGTAGATGTGGTATCCGAATTTGTCACGCTTCGCCGAAGGGGAGTGAACTACATCGGGCTGTGCCCTTTCCACAATGAAAAGACGCCTTCTTTCAGCGTCTCGCCCAGCAAGGGATTGTGCAAATGCTTCAGCTGCGGAAAAGGAGGAAATGTGGTCCATTTCATCATGGAACACGAACAGCTCTCCTACTACGAGGCCCTGAAATGGCTGGCCAGAAAATACAATATCGAAATCAAGGAACGCGAACTGACCGACGAAGAGAAACAGGCCCACAGCTTGCGCGAAAGCTTGTTCGTGGTCAACCAGTTTGCGGCTGAATATTTTCAGGACATACTCTACAACCACATCGACGGACAACGCATCGGTATGACGTATTTGCGCAGCCGCGGGTTCCGTGATGACATCATCAAGAAATTTCAGTTGGGATACAGTCTGGATAATCGGGACGCACTGGCCCGTACAGCCTTGCAAAAAGGCTATAAGGAGGAATTCCTCGTCAAGACCGGACTCTGCTACCGCAAAGACGACGGTTCCCTGCGCGACCGCTTCTGGGGACGTGTCATTTTCCCCGTGCATACCTTGTCGGGGAAAGTCGTGGCTTTTGGCGGACGTGTGTTGAATGCGGCCACCAAGAACGTGCAGATGAAATATGTCAACTCCCCGGAGTCGGAAATTTACCACAAGAGTCGGGAGCTGTATGGCATCTACTTTGCCAAGCAGGAAATCGTACGTCAGGACCGCTGTTTCCTGGTGGAAGGATACACCGACGTGATTTCCATGCACCAAAGCGGGATTGAAAATGTGGTGGCCTCTTCGGGTACAGCCCTTACCTCCGACCAGATACGGTTGATACACCGTTTCACCAACAACATCACGGTATTGTATGATGGGGACGGAGCCGGCATCAAGGCCAGCATCCGAGGCATCGACATGCTGTTGGAGGAAGGAATGAACGTCAAGGTCTGCCTCCTTCCGGACGGAGATGATCCGGACAGCTTTGCCCGCAAACACAACGCCACCGACTATCAGGCATATATCAACGAGCACGAAGTCGACTTCATCCGCTTCAAGACCAACCTGCTGATGGAAGAAGCCGGGAAGGACCCTATCAAACGGGCAGGCCTGATATCCAGTATCGTCAAAAGTATCTCGGTCATACCGGATTCCATTGTCCGCTCTGTCTATACCCGTGAATGTAGCCAGCTTCTGCAAATGGAAGAAAAAATCTTGACAGAGGCGGTGGCCAAACTCATCGAACAGGCCCAGGAAAACAAGTTCAAGGAAAACCAGCGGAAGCAACAGCAGGCTCTCAGGGCACAGGAAAATGCGGGAAATCCCATCGTACCTGCTAATCCAGGCGAGCACCAGGAAACATCCGTTCCTCAGGAAACTCCGGGTACCCTTCCTCCCCCTCCTGACGCCCAATCCGCGCCGCCAGCAGAGGAAGTTCCGGCTCCAGCCGACGAATATCTTTCTTACATTCCACTGGAAGGGAATGAGCAGAAAGTGTTCTACGTGCGGGAACAAGCACTGGTACGCATGCTGATTCGCTACGGCGAGAAAGTCATGTGCTATTTGGAAGATGAAAACGGAGAGGAACAGCCGCTTACCGTAATTGAATGTATTTCTACCGGATTGAAGGAGGATGAATTACAGTTTCACAACGCCTTGGACCGCCGGGTTCTTAAAGAGGCAGAGACGCACCTGCAAGATGCCGGTTTTGTGGCCGAACGTTATTTCCTGAGTCATCCGGACCCGGACATCAGCAAACTGGCCGCCGAAATGGTCAGCGACCGCTACCAGCTGAGTAAATACCACTCCAAGGGACAGAAAATCCTGACGGACGAAGAACGGCTCTATGAACTGGTTCCTCGCCTGCTGATAGATTTTAAGATGTCAATTGTGGAAGAAGAAATGAAGCATACGATGCAGGCATTGAACAATCCGGAGGTCTACAATGACCCGCAAAAATGTCAGGAAATCATGAAACACTGCCAGGAATTACAACAGATACAGATTTCAATGGTCCAAAAAGCAGGCGACCGCGTAATATTACCTTGAGTATTTCCAGTATATAAAAAAACTATTTCCCCTTTTCATACGGAAGGGGAAATAGTACATCAAATCAATATTTTGCACGAATCAGGTTCATGAACTCCTCACGCGTCTTTGCCTGATTGAATGCGCCGGTAAAATCAGAAGTGGTTGTCACCGAATTCTGTTTCTCCACTCCTCGCATCTGCATGCACATGTGCTTGGCTTCCACCACCACCATTACTCCTAATGGGTTCAGCGTCTCCTGAATGCACTCTTTTATCTGAAGTGTCATGCGTTCCTGCACCTGCAGACGATGAGAAAAGATATCTACCACACGAGCAATCTTACTCAGCCCCGTGATGTATCCGTTCGGAATGTACGCCACGTGTGCTTTCCCATAAAACGGCAACATGTGGTGCTCGCACATAGAGAAGAAATCAATGTCCTTCACGATGACCATCTGGCTGTAGGGTTCCTTGAATTTCGCCGCATTCAGCACCTCCCTGGGGTCCATTTCATATCCGCGAGTCAGGGTCAGCATGGCTTTCGCCACACGCTCAGGGGTTTTCAACAGTCCTTCCCGCTCAGGGTCTTCTCCCAGCAAGGAAAGAATTTCTTTATAATGGCTCATCAGTTTTTCAACCTTTTCCTGTGGCCAGTTTATCGAATTGGTATCTGTCATCATTATTCTATAGGTATATTAATCTGTTCGCGCACAATAGATACTTCCTTAAAAACTCCTGTCGCTTTCAATTTACGCATGGTAACATGTGCTTCTTCAATGCTCTTGAAGTCTCCTACCCTGCACAGCCAGCGTGGAGGCTGAAAATAAGTATAAACCGGCAAATCGGGAAACTCTTCTTTCACTTTCGCAGCTACGTTGTTCGCCTCGCTACGTGCCTGACGCGAATTATTCCCGGCATACACCTGTACACGAAAGCCACGAGCCTTCAATGTCTTCACCGGTTCTGAACTTGTAGACCGTACATAGCGTTTCCCTATCAGAGAAGTAATCTGCGCATCCTGATGGACGGTGACCACACCTTCGCCCGCCCGACGGGTTTGTAAGCTTTCAATGATGTTCCGTTGGGCATAGCTCCCACTGACACATAATAAAGAAACAATGAATAAAAAATATTTCAGCATAACCGGATTTTTAGATAGACATAGAAAACAAAAGTCAAATTGAGCACAGAGGGAAGGAATGACACTGCACGTCCTCATCTCTCTGTGCTCAAGCAATTCCTGATTAATTCAGAGATTGGAAATTATTTTTTAAAAGCATCGATGATACCTTTGAAGTCAGCAGCCTTCAGAGCAGCACCACCAATCAAACCACCGTCTACATCAGGATTTGCAAACAATTCTTTTGCATTTGACGGTTTGCAGCTACCACCGTACAGGATAGAAGTGTTTTCAGCTACTTCCTTACCGTATTTAGCAGCTACCAAAGAACGGATGTGAGCGTGGATTTCCTGAGCCTGCTGCGGAGTAGCAGTCTTACCTGTACCAATAGCCCAAACCGGTTCGTAAGCCAGGATGATCTTGCTGAAGTCTTCTGCTGACAAAGAGAATACAGAAGCCAACTGAGCTTCTACTACTTCATTCTGCTTGTTAGCTTCACGTTCTTCCAACACTTCACCGATACAGAAAATCGGTTTCAGGTTGTTAGCCAAAGCCAATTTCACCTTTTCAGCCAGGATTTCTACTGTTTCGTGGTAGTAAGCACGACGTTCTGAGTGACCCAGGATTACATACTGAGCACCTGTAGAAGCTACCATTTCAGCTGAAACTTCACCCGTGTAAGCACCAGAAGCTTTGTCTGCACAGTTTTCAGCACCTACACCAATGATAGAGCTGTCTACCAAAGGAGTAACAGAAGCCAAGTGAATAAACGGAGTACAGATGATGACGTCGCAGTTAGGTTTGTCTGCAGTCAACACGTCGTTCAATTCTTTTGCCAATGCAATACCTTCCTGCAGGTTCTTGTTCATTTTCCAGTTACCTGCTACAATGTTTTTTCTCATTTTGTTTTTAATTTTAAAGGGTTAGTTTATAATTGTTCTTTTTCTTGCTTTCTTTTCTTTTTCTCTCTGCGGCTTTTGATACGCAACCAAACCAGGTCGGCCATGGTAAACAACAGCAAAGGTACCAGAAACCAGCACGCAACCTCTACAATTTTATGCACATTTGTCTTAGGACTCCATGTACTGAACGGGAGACGTTCCAAAGGAGCGTTCAACTGATATTCATCAGGCAAATTGGATACACTCCATTTCCGCAGCACCACTCCTTTTTTCAATAACATCAACCCAGGATTGGAACGAATCATCGTTTTGAGCGTAATTTCATCCATCAGTGCAAAAGGATATTCCGCTCCGGTGTTTTCCTGCCATTCCATGATGTCCTGTTCCGAAGAAGCGGTCAGACAAAGGAAACGGTAACCGTGCTCCACACTGTAATCGTAAACTTCATTAATCAAGTCCATTCCACTGTCATCCGCCTGCTTCAACCAAGGGGATACCAACAAGAAAGTATATTGATCGCTCTGCAGAATATCCTCCGTCAGGTCTTCTCCCGTTTCCAGTGAGGTGATGGAAAAGTCATGAATAGGCGGCTCATATCCCTTTTCCTTTACCCGTGTTTTCGAATCCACAAAAGTCCAGGTAGAATCCGTCGGGAAATTATCGATGGTAAACTCCTGCTCCTTTCCATTCTTGGAATAGATGAAAATGGTTTCATACACCGTCGGCTTCTCTCCCGCTGGGATACTCATTCCTTTCACGATATCAGCCCCTACATGATAAGGACGGAAATCGAATACCGGCAGATAGCGGAAACAGAAAAAGGTGAAAAAAATAATGAAGACAATACTGTAAAGCGAAATCAGCCAGTCGACCTTGGTCGTTACCAAATTGAAAATATACCGCCTCCATTTAAATACGGAAACAGCCGCTATCAACAACACAATATTCTTGAAAAACGTTTCCCAGTTGGTCAGAACCACGGCATCACCGAAGCATCCGCAATCGGATATGGGATTGGCCAGGGCCAACCACAGTGTCAGCGGCGTCATGAAAGACATCACCAGCAACACCAACAAAGGGGCCACCCTGCGTCGGATGCCAAAGAACAGATAAATGCCCAGAATAAACTCCAGAAAGCCGAACAGCATCGCCAGCAAATAAGGCGCATACCCCTCGCTTAAGCTCAACAAGCCCCAAGCTTTCAGGTAATCCTGTATTTTATAAACAGTACCCAAGGGGTCATTAGCCTTTATAAATCCGGAAAACAAAAAGACAACCGCCAACAGGAAACGGCAGAAATTACTCCAGACTACAATCGCTTTATGTAGATATTTATTCTCCAAATTCCAGCTTAATCAATCCAAATACGGCATAATTAATCATATCCATGTAATTGGCATCCACACCTTCCGACACCAATGTATCTCCTTTCAAAGATTCAATTTGTTTGGTACGGTAAATTTTCATCAGAATCAAATCGGTATAGGAAGTGATGCGCATGCTACGCCAAGCCTCATCATAATCATGATTTTTAGCCAACATCAATTCCAATGCCTTCTTGGCATAGCGGTCATACAATTCCAACGCACGTTCTTCGGTGATGTCTTCTGTCTCAGCATAGCCTAACTCCAGCTGAATCAAGCCAATAATACCATAGTTCACGATGGCCATGAATTCCGGACGGATTCCCTCATCAATCAAGGATACTCCCTTTACTTCTATGCTGCGAATACGGTTGGCTTTGATAAAAATCTGGTCTGTCACAGAAGATGGACGCATAATGCGCCACGCGGCTCCGTAATCATGCAACTTCTTGGCAAACAAATCACGGCAGACTGCAATTACATGTTCAAATTGTTTTTTGGTATCTTCCATCTCTTATGCTCGAATATGTGGCAAAGTTACTGTTTTTTCACAGAGCACACAATAATAAATGACATAAAAAATGCCATTTCATACAGACCTGCCGGCTATATGAAATGGCGTATTTCTTTTACAGTATGTGGATGCTTCTTATCAAGAACATCTCAGGACTTGTCCGATACGTAAAGTAGTGGTACGCTTGATACCGTTGATCTGGCACAAACGGTCGATTGACACATGATACAAACGGGAAATGCGTCCCAATGTATCTCCTTTACGAATCTTGTGATAACGGATAGCCGATTTTTCAACTTCCGCAGCTCCCGACTTACCTGATTTCACAGCAGCCAATGCCCGCGTACGCTGATAGGAATAACGGTTGGCACCTCGCACAAACATGTAGCTGTCTGCCACAATATCCTGATTGGGGAAATCAAACATAAATTCCGGATTGATTACCTCACCCAGGAAGCGTGTCTCAAAATGCAGATGTGAACCTGTAGAACGACCGGTATTTCCACCCAAACCAATCGGGTCGCCAGCTTTTACATACTGGTCTTCAGCTACAATCTGTTTAGACAAGTGACCGTAGATTGTTTCCAAGCCATTGTCGTGACGAATCACCACATACTTACCGTATCCCCTACGTTCGTATTTTACCATACGGACACGTCCGTCGAATGCAGCACGGATGGTATCGCCAATATAGACTTTAATATCCAATCCGTTGTGCATACGCCGCCAGCGAGGACCACATTTGGAAGTAATGACTGTATGAGTTGTCGGCATGCAAAAGCCTGTAAGATCAATTCGGAAACTGTCTGGAACCTGTGTACCACCGTACGCATGAACGCGATCATTGTTCCAATTAGGATAAAGACTATAAGCAGGATATACGGCCTTTTCTGCTTTAATCTGACGAATCAAGGCCAATGAATCCACTGCTTTCAATTTTCTGTCGATAGGAGCCTGACGAGCGAGAAGATCTTGTCCCGAGACATTGATACTCACCATTGCCAAAGCTGCCATCGCTACTGTTCTAATACATTTTAAAATCATTCCATTCTATATTTTTCAGCTAGTATCCGTCGGTTGGCTTTCGTGATATAAATTATTCCAGTCCGACCTCCAAAAAGAATACCACTACTGGTTAAAAAACAATTCACATTCATGATGCATATTCCCTTCTCCCTGAAATATGCCTTCCCGTTTTATAAACAACGTCCCAAAGATAAAATTTTTCTGCCACACCCGGTTGCCTAGTTAACTATTTTTCATGTATTTTTATACGTACGGGCCGTTATTGATGTTATAGAACATAATAACCAGCAGAACAAAAAATTAAACGGAATTACTTCGATAAAGAATTCAGCCCTTCGCGCCGGATAAACTTCCCGTTTTTCCATTCATAGCACAAAGGAGTGGAAACCACATAACGTTTTAAGGCCTCCGCCGTCTTCTTGTCCAAATAATCGGGAGTGGTATAAGTAATTGACAGAACAGGCTGATCGGCCGATAAATCCGCCTTCCATAAATACATATCTGCATAAGCTTTCAGATTCTTCAACGAATCGGCCTGCGCATCAGACTGAGGCACAACATAAAACGCATCTTCCTGAGGAAGCTGTATAAAGTTATTTGCAGGCAATTCTTTCCAATTGGTATCATAAAAAGCAATTTGACTGTCTCCCGCTGGAGCAAAATAAGTAGACACGGCACAAATCACCTTTACAGAGTCATTCAGCGGCAATAATTTTAATTCCAGTGTACTGGCAGAAGTACTCTTCAGGAATAAATAATCCGAGGTCAGTTTTGTCATTTCTGAAGTATTCCCAAAACGGTTTTTCACCTCTGCTTTCATACCGCTCTCCAAGAAATCTCCAAAATCAGCCCTGTTCACCTCTGTCAGAAAAGGAGATAAGGAATCGGGCATTGCCACAAACAGCGTTTTCAAATCTTGAGCGAATCCGGCCCTGCATATTCCTAATATAAACAACACTATCAAAATCCGTTTCATAATCTACATCTTCAAAAAGTGCCCCAAATATACAATTATTTCTTCGAGTAAAAAAAGAATACGTTCCTCTTACTCTTTTCCATCCCGTCTTTTCAAAAAATCAGTCGGACTTTCCCCAAAATAATCTTTGTAACACCGGGTAAAATAAGAAGGTGAACTAAAGCCCACTTCATACGTAATTTCAGCCACAGTCTTTTCAGTGGAAGCCAATAGAGAAGCCGCCTTTTTCAAACGGGCCATACGCAACAATTCATTAGGAGAATAGCCAGTCAACGCTTTTGTCTTACGGTATAGCTGTACACGCCCTAATCCTAAATCTGACCCCAAATCTTCCACGCTGAGGTTCGAATCACCCATTTTCTCGTCAATCAACATCTTCAGTTTTTCCACAAACCCCTTATCAAGCTCTCCCAACGACTGTTTTTGAATGGAAGTCACAGTATCTTCTTTCATTTTCAACCGTTTACGATTGTCTATCAGGTTCCGGATACGAGACAACAACAGCTTGGCACTAAATGGTTTTGCCAAATAGGCATCTGCTCCTGAATCATACCCCTGAATACGCTGTTCGTCCATCGTATAGGCCGTCAGCATCATTACCGGAATATGAGATGTCTGAAGTTCATTCTTTAATCGACGACAACACTCAACCCCATCCATCACAGGCATCATCACATCACAGATAATGACATCCGGTACATATTTCATGGCCTGCCGGACTCCTTCTTGCCCATTGACCGCCTCAATTACCGTATATTTATCTAACAGCAGCATCTTTATATAATCCCGCACATCTTGATTGTCATCAATCACCAGCACCACTTCTTTCTCGGCATTGCCATCCGTATCAATTTTCTTCGGCAACTGGCGTAAAGTTTCCGTCCCCGCATCCAATACAGCTCCCTCCTGCAGGTTTTTCAACGACTCGTTTCTCTCTATCACTTCTTTCACCTCTCCTTCCTGCCTCATCGGAAGCTCTACCAAAAAGGAAGTTCCTTTTCCTTCTTCCGTTGCAACCTTTACCTGTCCATGATGCAAACGTGTGAAGGCCTCTACCAAAGCCAGACCAAGACCAGACCCAGTATGCTGCATATCAATCTGATAGAAACGTTCAAACACATGTTGGGCATGTTCTTCCGACATACCAATGCCCGTATCACTGACCTTCAAGCACAAAAGGTTTTGTGAATCCTGCTCTTTCCGATACAACTCCACCTTTATCTCTCCTTTTTCCGGTGTAAACTTAAACGCATTGGATAACAAATTATAAATAATGCGCTCCATCTTTTCGGCATCTGCCACCATCCCATAATCTGCGACGTTACCTTCTGCCACTACCTTAAAATGGATGTGCTTTCTGGCGGCTAATACATGAAAAGCTTTCGTCCACTCTTTCACACCCTCAAACACATTAAACTCAGAAAGATGTAGATTGAGCTTTCCACATTCATATTTTTGGAAATCAAGAATCTGCGTAATCAATCGTAACAAAATAGACACGTTCCGATGTACAATCTCCAACATATCTCTGTCTCGTCCTACCAACGTTTTCTTTTCGAGCAATTGGTTTATAGGATCGGCAATCAATGTCAAAGGTGTACGGAAATCATGTGAAACACTGGTGAAGAAAGAAAGCTTGGCGTGTGTTGCCTCCTCCAGCTGACGAGACAGTTCAATCAACTGGTCACGCTGTTCCTGCAACTGGTCACGTTGACTTTCCAACTGTTCTTTCTGAGTTGACAACTCTGTGTTCATCCGATTCTTCATCCAGAAAGCACGCACCAGGAAGAACAACAAGAATCCCACCAGCACCAAAATGACCACACACGCATACAAGAACATTTTTTGTGCAGAATAACGAAGGAAATAATCATCCAACCGACTGTGCAGCAGTTCTATCTTATGGTCTAATGAAAAAATATGTTCTGTCTGCATCTGCATAATACGGGCATTGTCCTTATTCACCGCCGCTGTAGACAAATAATTCTCCCGCTCATACTTCTTTCCCTTTAAGATAGACATGGCCACCTGCATTACCTTATCGCCACCTGTGGGATAAATAAAAGTGGCATTCAATTCTCCTTTGGCCACACTTTCCACCCCATATCCTTTTCCCGCCACGGCATCCACGCCAATAAACACAATGTCTTTCTCACGTCCCTGACGACGTGCCTCCTGATAGGCCCCTATCGCCATCCGGTCATTTTGCGCAAAAATCAAATCAATCCGGGAATGTCTCTTCAAAATCGTATCCACTACCATACGGGCCTTATCCTGGAACCAGCCGGCATCCGCGGAAGCCACAATATGTATGCCTGGTGCCACTTTCAAGGCCTCCATCATTCCCCGATGTCGTTCTACCGCCGGAGTGGAAGCCTTCAGCCCCGTAATTTCTACCACCTGTCCTTCGCCATTCAAAGCGTTGACAATATATTCGCCCACCTTTTTCCCAATCTCATAATTATCCGCTCCTACATAAGCCGTATATTTATCAGAATGGATTTTCCGGTCAACCAGTACAACTGGAATACCTGCTTCGTAAGCTTCTTCCAATACGGGTGCAATAGCTCCCGCTTCATTGGGGGCCACAATAATCAAATTGACCTTCTGATGAATAAATTCCTTGATATCATTTATCTGCCGTTGATTGTCATCTTGTGCTTGGCGGATTTCAACCTCCACCCCTGGATAAAAGAGAGCCTCGCGCAGAATCTCTTTATTCATCTGCACGCGCCATTCATCATTGCTACACTGAGAAACTCCTATAATATATTCAGGTTTTCTTCTATCGCAGGCTACCAGCAACCCCACAAGAAAAAACAACAAAAGGAATCTATGCCATCGATGTTTCATGCAATCCATATTAAGTTAACTTTACAAAGATACATGAAAGCAAGGAAAGCCCACCTATCAGAAAGCATTTTTTCTGTATTATTAAACAATAAAAAATGCGGTTTCAGCCGTCACAGCTAAAACCGCATGCCTTTCAAATCTAACCTAAACTAAAAATACAAACTTATAAACCTTATTCTTTACATCTTGTCTCTCAAATATAATGGGAATTCGGGCATAGCTCCATTTTGAGTACATACAAATGCAGAGACCTCCACAGCCAGTTCATGTGCTTCACGTACCGTCTTTCCTTTCAGGATAGAAGCCACAAATGTAGCTGTAAACGAATCCCCTGCACCTACCGTGTCAGCGACCTCTACTTTCGGAGTTTCCACAAAAGATACATTTCCCGGAGTGAAGACGTAGCTACCATTCACCCCACAAGTCAGAATCAACATCTTCAAATTATATTTTGCCAGCAGAATCCAGCATTTATCCTGCAAGTCGATACCCGGATAGCCAAACATACGGCTTACTGTCACCAGTTCTTCATCGTTTATCTTGAGCACATTGCATTTTCTAAATGAGTTACAAAGCACTTCTTTTGAGTAGAAACCTTGACGGAGATTAATATCAAAAACCTTCAGAGTACCTTCCTTCGGCATGGCATCCAAGAATTTATTGATTGTTTCGCGGGAGACCACACTACGCTGAGCCAAAGAGCCAAAACAAACCGCTGTAGTCTGTTTGGCCAGTCCTTCCAAAGCCATTGTATATGGAATATTATCCCATGCCACTCCTTCTTTAATATCGTAACAAGGAACTCCCTCTGCATCCAGTTCCACCTGTACCGTTCCAGTCGGATAGGGTACACGTTCAATCATACAATGCAGATTCTTTTCATAAAAGTTTTCCAGAATTTCAGTTCCCAACTTGTCTTCTCCTACCGCACTTACCGCACGTCCGTCAAGTCCGAACTGTGATACATGATACGCAAAATTTGCTGGAGCTCCTCCAATTTTCTTTCCTTCAGGCAGCACATCCCATAGTGCTTCTCCTATACCTACTACGATTGTATTATTCATAGTCTTACTATTTAATGTTTAATTTTCAATGTATAAAAAAGTAAATAAATCACGCCGGCGGTCATGACTGCTACCGCACCCGTCTGCCCCACCGCATCACTGGCAATTCCCATCAAAAGTGGGAATATGGTACCGCCGAAAAGTCCCATGATCATCAATCCCGACACCTCATTTTTCTTATCCGGCATAGCCAACAGAGCTTGTGAGAAGATAATGGAAAAGACATTAGAATTTCCAAAACCAATCAAAGCAATGCATATATAGATTATCGTACGCGAATCGAAGGCGAAAAGCCCGATCATGGCCAGCATCATACAAATCACGCTAATCAAGAAAAAGACTTTAGAAGATACAGCCCGCAAGATGAATGCTCCAGAGAAACAACCCAACGTACGGAAAATAAAATATAAACTTGTCGCAAATCCAGCCTCCGTCAAGGTCATGCCGATACGTTCCATCAAAATCTTCGGAGCAGTAGTATTCGTACCTACATCAATTCCTACATGGCACATAATGCCTAAGAAAGACAGCAGGATAAACGGTTTGCCCAACAGCTTCAAGCAATCGGTAAAGCCAGAAGCCTTATCCGGCTGTTCCTCGGTAATCGGGGTAGCCGAAAGCAACAGAATGGCAAAAATAGCCACCACCATATAAATCGGGAACAACACCCTCCATCCCAAGCCAAAAGTAGGAATGGTCTGCAAAGCTCCCCACATGGCCAGATAAGGTGCCAAGAAAGAAGCGATGGCTTTCACAAACTGACCAAAAGTCAGCGTACTGGCCAAACGGTCGCCTGAGATAATATTGCTCAGCAACGGATTCAGAGAAGTCTGCATCAAAGCATTACCGATACCCAGCAAGGAAAAAGCGCAAAGCATCAAGCCGTAACTATCTCCAAACATAGGGAGTAACAAAGACAAAAAAGTAACTCCCAAACTCAACAACACAGTTTTTTTACGTCCGATGCGGTTCATCAACATTCCCGTAGGTACGGAGAATATCAAAAACCAGAAGAACACTAAAGAAGGGAATATATTCGCTTCAGAATCACTCAGATTCAAATCTTCCTTCACATAATTGGATGCGATTCCTACCAAGTCTACAAATCCCATGGCAAAGAAACACAGCATCACCGGGAAGAGTTTCGCATATTTTAATTGAGTATTTGTCATTTTCGTTCGTTTTTTAGTTTACTTTTGATAGAGATTATTCTGCTGTCAACTCTATTACATGACTTTGAGTCGGCTGGAAACCAAAGACATCCAGTCCCACCTTCATCAGATAGTCACCGGAGAAGAGTTTTCCGTTCTCTTTCAGTCGAGAATCTTCTGCAGGCATCAGATTGATTTCTTCCACCTTATACATTTTATTCGGATCCAACCCCCGCACCTTCAGCTTCATCAGTTTCTCCTGGAAACGAGGATAAATGTCGTAAGCAAATATCACTCCTTTCGAACGGTCCTCATTAACGTAGTTCACGGCCATGTGATTGGATTCATACGGAGACACCAAACGATATTGCACACCATCCAATATTACCGGCTGCAAACGTTTCCAGTTGGCTACGGCAAGCTGGCAATATTCCAGCTCCTCTGCCTTCAACTCTTTCAATCCAATATCAAAGCCCAATTTACACATGGAAGCCATATCCGTACGGAACTTGATAGAAGTATTCTTATTCCAGCTGGTAACATGCGCACACATGGCCTTGGCCGGGAAGAACTGGGAGAATCCCCACTGAATATAGGCTCTTTCCACCGGATCAGTGTTATCACTGCACCAGAATTCCGTGAAATATTTCAAGGCTTCATAGTCACAGCGGGCACCGCCACCGGAACAAAGCATCATCGGCACATCCGGATAATTCTCCTTTACCCGTTTCATGACATTGTAGACGCCTCTCACATGATCAATGTAAAGACGACCCTGTCTCGTTTTCAGGTAAGAAGAATAAATATTTGTAATCGGACTGTTGCAATCCCATTTGAAGTACGCAATACCCGGATTCTCTTTCAACAGCTTGTCGACGATCCCATACACATAATCCTGCACTTGCGGATTACTCAAATCCAACACCAGCTGATTACGGTAATAATAAGTATCACGATTCGGATAATGGATTGCCCAATCAGGATGCTTTTCGAACAATTCACTTTGAGGGTTGACCATTTCCGGTTCAATCCAAAGGCCGAACTTCACACCTTCTTTTTCAGCCGCCTGCACCAACGCATTGATACCACCAGGAAGCTTGTCGGCCGTAGTTTCCCAATCGCCCAGTCCTGCGGTATCTCCGCTACGTTTGTATTTGTTTCCAAACCATCCGTCATCCAGCAAAAACATATCCACGCCGAGTTCCTTCGTTTCCCGAATCAAATCGACCAAGATATCCTCATTAAAGTCGAATCCCGTATTCTCCCAGTTGTTCAACAAGCTCAACCGAGCACCTTTTCCGTCCTTCAGCTGATAATCACGTGCCCATTTCTGGAAATTACGGCTTCCTTCACCCGTACCATTATGACTCAAGGTAAAGATAAACTCTGGAGTAGTGAACACCTCTCCTTTCGCCAGTTCATAAGTTGAAGCATAAGAATTGATAGCTGGAATCACACGCAGATTTCCCACGTTATCCACTTCAAATGTAAAACTGAAGTTACCTGTCCAGCCCAATGTACCCATCAAGACTTCTCCTTGATTTTCTGAGGCAGGAGCATTCAGGCCGACCATAAAAAATGGCTGAGTATGCATAGCTGCACGACTTCCCAGCTTGGTATCTATCACTTTCTTTCCAAACTCCAGTTTCTGCGTACTCATTTGTACCTCTTTCGCCCAGTCCCCACTGAATTGAGTCAGGTAATAAGAAGGACAATTGAAATACAGCATAGTAGAAGCATAACGGAAAAGCTGTATCGGTTTTTTCTCCTGATGAGTGATTTCACTCCAGGTCTTGATGATATTCTCCTTTTCGTAAGCCACATAATGCAAGGTTACATCTACCGGATATTTGTCATCACGCAACAGAATATCGGTCTGTGTTCCTCCATCCACTTTTTTTGAAGAAGAGGACACATAATACAGCCACGTAGACGAATTCCCATCAGCATGTGTAATACCCACAGCCGGCTCAAAGAAGTCTTCATTTCCTGAGCCCGAATACACCTCCCATCCGCGAGTGGAGACACTCGCATCCGAAGCAGGATGTATCCGCCAGTCAAGGTTTTCCAATTCAGCCTCATGCAGTAATTTCTCACCCAAATAAGTTTGGTAAAGCCGTCCGTTTTCAGCTACCTGAAGCACCAAATCAGTCTGATCCGTAGAAATACGGATTATTTTCTTTTCGGCAGCTTCTGCATGCTGAAATACCAACAGCGTACCCAAAGCCATCATCAATATGTTGTTTTTCATGGTCATGTCTGCAATCTCTTTATGGCCGTTTATAATCCCAGTTTATATATATTCATGTTCTCCACTTTATACTCACCACCTTCTCCATAGAAGCGAAGTGTGTTATAAGGTTTTGTAGGGAATACCAAGTTGGTCATGGCAATACGTCCGCCGTCTACAAAGATTTCAACAGAACATTTATCTACAAAAATATTCAAATGATAAGTTTTTCCTTCACACAAGGAAAGTGGAGCCCATGTGCCCAACGCAAAGTCATTCTTATAGTTGATTGACATGGTCTTGCGGTGGTCGTCTGTTTCTTTTTCATGTACGGTTACCTCTCCGTAACGTGTCAAATCCACAATACCGCTTTCCGTACGGTCAGCCACCACCTTGCCTGCCTTCATGTCCAGGTAAATTTTCATCTTCTCACCTTTATCATTCAGCAGCTCAAAGCCTGCCACCTGTGCCTTACCCGGAGTCACGTCCATTTCCAGTTCGTAAGCGCCATCCGTCTGCGGCACAATTTCGTCAATCTTATATTCACCCTTTACTGCAAAGTTATCCACCTTGCGAGTATCCTTACGCAATGCTTCAGTTTCCTTCACCGCATTGGCAGCCATGTAAATCTGACCGTCCTTTGTGTAAAGAGACAATTCACGCGGCAACGCATTGGCGCCACGATACTGGCGAATAGGAGTAGCATTGGCATACTGCCAGTTGCTCATCCAAGGCACAGCAATCACGCGGTCACCTGTATTAGAGAAGCAAACAGTAGCATAATGGTCTTTTCCATAATCCAACCATTTCGTTACTTCAGGCTTCGTATCACATTTAAATTCTTTTCCGTCAAAGTCACCTACGAAATATTCTGTGGCACTACCTCCGAACATACATCCCGGGTTGATATTGACAATCATCACCCACTTCATCTTGTTCTTGTCACCATCTACCGGCAACTGAATGAAGTCAGGACATTCAAACTGATTCGGCTGTACGCCATATCCCTTTCCAAATCCACTCTGATACTCCCAGTCCTTCAAATTAGAAGAAGAATAGAAACGCATTTCCTTATCCGCAGAAACAATCATATACCATTTCTGGGCAGGTTCATACCAGAACACTTTCGGATCGCGGAAATCTTTCAATCCGTCAAACGGAGTCAGAATCGGATTCTTCTCGTATTTTGTATAAGTACGTCCATTGTCATTGCTGTAAGCCATGCACTGAATCTGTCCGTGTTCATCACTGGCTGAGGTATAGAAAGCAATGATAGCGTCCTTTCCGTAGCCTGCGCTGTTGTTTTTATCCACCACTGTACTTCCAGAGAAAATATGTCCCAAGGTGTCACGGGCAATTGCCGGCTTCAAGTGATCCCAATGAATCAAATCCTTGCTGACTGAGTGTCCCCAGTGCATATTGCCCCATTTAGAACCGTAAGGATTGTACTGGAAATACAAATGATACTCTCCGTCTTTATATACCAGACCGTTGGCATCGTTCATCCAGCCATAAAGCGGGGTGTGATGATATACCGGACGGTAATAATCCGTATTAGTTGTATTAAATGTATCCGACAGCTGGATATGATCCCAGCAAACCGCATTGGCAGCTACCTTTCCGATGGTCACAGTAGCCTCTTTCGCACCGGCAGGCAGTTCAAAAGGTACATAGTATTCTACGCTGTCTACCGCCAGACGGATATCCATCGGTGTGTCAGCCGGACTACCTGTATCCAACTTTACCTTCCCTTCATTGGAAGATTCCTGAATAGGAAGCAATAAATATTTGGCTGGATTCTTAATATGTACAATGGTTAAAGTATCACCCTGATGTTCAAACACAAGGTTACTCTTCTGCGATTGACATGCCCCCATACCAGTCAATAAAAATGCTCCTAATGCGAGGTTAACAAAATTCTTTTTCATGATATGTTATTTTATAGGGATTAAAAATACAAATTATTTATATAATAAAATACCTTAACTGAAAACTCTTTATACTCCGGCAGCCCGAAGGCATACCGGAGAATCATATAATTGATTAAAAAAATGAATGTCAGAATTTTATCTGTGCGGAGAATTCCACCGTGAACGGGCGGATATAACTTCCGGCCATAACCGTATTTGCATATTTTCCAGCGTCCTCCTTTGTCACCAGTTCTGCTCCGGCAATACTACCTTTCGCACCTGTCTGGTTCAGGAAGTTGACAACCGAACAGCCCAATGACAGTTTTTTGTTTACCTGCCAGTTCAACCCACCGAAAGTTTCCCAACGGCCATTGAAGTAATAGGCATCGTTGATATTGGCATAAGTCTTGCTAAAGTAACGGAAACTGGTCCAGATTTTCAAATCCTTCGTAATCATATAGCTCGGGTCTATTTCCACAATCACCTGAGGAATTTCTGCTACGATGTTACCAGTAGCATTAATCTGCCCCACATAACCGTCAGAGAATGTCACTGAAGTCTCATATTTCTTGTAAGTCGGCTTCTGATAAGTGAAAAGGAAGTGCAAATCGAATCCTTTAAACGGATGTGTCACCACGTCAGTAGTCCAACCCAACGTCTTGATGTCATAAGTCAGCGGTGCGGCCAAAATTTCATTTTCACCATTGATACTATGCTGTAAGTTCAAGGTAGAGTTGTTGTTGGTCTTCGAAATGTAAGAGAACAAAGAAGTCAAACTCAACCATTCATTGTTGTAATAAATACCCACACGTCCCAGAGGCACTGAAATCTTGTCCACATTCGGCGATACAGCCGGTGCAAAATTCTCCAGTTTCGGATGTTGTGTAATATAAGTGAAGTCACCGGTAAATCCGAATTCTTTCGTCAGTTTATAAGTTGCAGCCGCACTCAACGCATAGTTGAACCAGTCATAATCCATCGGAGTCGGCGCGATGACTGTTCCGTTAGGAGCTGTAGCCCCCAAATGATAGTCGGCAAAACGTCCCACGAAGTTACCGTCGGCATCTTTTACGGCTGCATTGTTTCCACGAAGTGCCTGATACTCCAGACGTGCACCATAGTAAAGGTTGAATTTGTCTGTCACATCCCAGTCATGAGTGAAATACACAGCCAATTTATTTTCGTGACCCTTATAATATTCTGATGCATTCTTGTTGAAATCGTAGTAATAACCATTACCATCATACGAACGAGAAGTAGAAGTCGCATAATCCGGATTGTACAAACGAACCGGATAACTTCCATCGGTAGGAACTGACTGGTCATACATCGTGGTATTAGATGCATAGTCTATGTCATAATACCATTCGTTCAATCCCAAACGCCAAGTTCCGTTCGACAACTTACGGGACAACTCTGTAGTAAACATAAACTCATCAATAAATCCACGATTCAGACATGACATACGGCTCTGCACATATTCTCCGTTGTATGCCTGCATGCGACCATCTTCACCTTCATACTGATAATTGATGCTGCTGTTTGCACGTTGTGAAAGTTCCATCGGAGTCTGGTACACACAAGCACCGGTAGAATGGTCATACTTCATGATCACTTTCCAAGACAATCCGTTGTCCCAGTTATAATTGTTCATCAATGACACTTCACTACCCTTGTTCTGTACCGCATCATACAAACTAGTCTTCTTCAACTCACCGGTTTTCATGTCACGGTATATCATTTCATTGTCTACCGGCAAGTATGAAGTCGTACCCAAAGCGAAAGCGCCCAACTCTCTCACACTACCATCACCCACATAAACAAACGGTGCAGACTGAGTAGCATACATATACACCGGATGACTATTGCTGTAATGATACATAGCCGTAAATTCACCGCGGTTCTGATTGTAAAGCTTCGTCAAAGCAAACTTGTAAATCTGAGTACGGTCCTGGAAAGGAGTCGATTTGATTTTGAACGTTCCCGGGTCGAAATCCTGGTAAATACTTCCACTATAGAACCAATCCTTGGCAATCTCTCCATTCAGGTTCAACGAGATTTCCTGCATCCCAAAATGGTTTGATTTGTAGTTCAACGTACCATTGAATCCTTTTTGCCCCAACTGAGTAAAAGAGTTCACCGCATAGCCAATATTTCCCGTCGTAATGGCTGTTTCTGAAATTTTCAGCAACCCGACATGACTCAAGCTGGCATCTGCTCGCCACAGTGAATTCACACTGTGAGGATTGGTAGCAAAGGTTACCGGAACTCCGTTTTCAAGCACATTCACATCCGCAGAGGGCAAACCAATTTGAATTTCACGAGGTCCATTCGCACTGGCAGCATTCAACATTACATTACGGTTTCCTTCTTCCTTAGAACTACCGTCATTTGAGGATTTGTTGTCTTGTGCATATCCATTCACACAAGCCAAAGCGAGCAGCAACACTGCAGCTCCCATACGATTAGAAAACTGTTTTTTATCGGCCTTCATAGCATGAATCAATTAGCATGTTAGCATGAAAGTTGTTTTTATTTTGTTTGCTGCAAAAATAGGGAATTGACTATTTGTAAAACATAAGGAATGTTACATCCTGTGACAATATTGTTGCATGCAACATAATTGCAACAGGATGAAACATTTCTGTTAACAAAGCGAATAGTCTGCTTTTTCCACTATTTCCTCACAGAAATAGCCGCTTACTTCAGTTTATATACCTGCAAAGTCTTGACGCTGTAACCTGCTTTATCTGATTCGAACAGCATCTTGTTGTAAGGTACAGACGGGAACACCAAATTGGTCATCACAAATTTACCGTCTTCTCCAAATGCTTCGATGCTTGAACAGTCTACAAACAGACGCAATGTCAATTCTTTGTCCGCAGTTGCAGGAGCCACTGTGACAGCAGGGAAATCGCTGCTGAAATCCACTTTTCCGCTCTTGCTGCGATCCATCACAAACTGCTTGCGTGGCACATCGTAATACATGGAAACCTTCTCTCCTTTCTCGTTCAACAGGCAGAATGAAATCTTTGAGGCGCCCGCATTCTGAATCACCATCTCAATCTCATAAGCTCCCTTGTTGTCTTTCAACAAGCTTGCCACTTCATGAAGACCAGCTACCTTGAATGAAGGCACAGAAACCTTCTCACCACGAGCTTTCTTGATTTCCTTGGAAGGAGTACTCTTCAGATACAGTTCTCCCCCTTCACGATAAATTGTCAAATCGCGCGCAATGGTATTAGCGCTGCGGTACTGACGGGTCGGCACATTGTTGGCATATTGCCAGTTGCTCATCCATCCCAAAGCCACGCAACGGCCTTCAGGTGCATTGTTCCAAGTGACAGTGGCATAATTGTCCTTACCCCAGTCCATCCATTTGGTCTGTGTCGGGAATTCGTTCACGAACTTCTTTCCATCAAATGAACCGATAAAATATTGTGCGGCGCTACCCCCGAAAGGACCACCCGGATTCAGGTTACAAATCAGCACCCATTTCTTCTCACGGGTACCTTCTACCGGAAGTTCCACCAGATCCGGACATTCCCATACACCTCCGTGAGCACCCTGCATGGCACCAAATTCACTTTCTTTTTTCCAATCCTTCAGGTTAGCAGAAGAATAAATCTCCATATGCTGACCTACCGCCAAAATCATACACCAATGTTTGCCCGGTGCATACCAGAACACTTTCGGATCACGGAAGTCTTTCTCTTCAGAAGTCACGATCGGATTTCCTTCATATTTTGTAAAAGTCTTTCCATTGTCCAGACTATAAGCCATGCTCTCTGCCTGCACGTCTCCCCAAGGAGTAGACTTGGCAGAAGTATAGAAGGCCACTATGGCATCCTTACCAAAGCCTGCCGTATTCTCATGGTCTACTACACACGAACCGCTGAAAATAGCGCCCCATGCATCCGGAACGATGGCACAACCTTCAAATGTCCAATGTGCCAGATCGGTACTGGTAGAATGTCCCCAGTGCATGTTTCCCCATACAGAACCGTAAGGATTGTACTGGAAATACAGATGATAAACTCCATCTTTATAGAACATACCGTTCGGGTCATTCATCCAGCCGTATGCCGGTGTGTGATGATAAACCGGACGGAAACTTTCCTTGTTCGCCATATCGAAAGAATCAGACAGCTTCAGTTCTTTCCAACAAAGTGCATTTTCAGGAACTCCCTGTATGTCGATAGAAATGTGTTGTCCTTTATAAGCCGACAACGCAAATGGAACGTATGAGTCTACTCTTTCACGTGCCAAACGCACATTCATGAAAGTACCTTCCTGTTCATTATCCTTTACCACACAAATTTTACCTTCCGGTGCATCATCCTGTATAGGAAGAATCAGATAGTTTTCTTTCACATCCAGAGAAACAATACTCTGTTCACTTACCAGATGACGAACTGTCCACGCAGATTCCGCTTGCACAATAGGAGCCATTCCTAAGAAAAGTCCTAAAAGGGCTGCTTTCATTGTATAGGCATACTTTCTCATAAAATAAATTTGTTATTGGTCATTATAAACTAATAACTTTCCCCTCCCTCCCCTTGCAAGGGAGGAAAAGGAAAGTCAGAATTAATTATTCATATCCTTTATTCTGTGTGTACAATCCAGGAATATAGAACATCTGGTTGTAAGGCACAGGGAAGAATTCGTTCTTCTCAGGAGTGAAATGAGCATCCTTGTAATACTGTCCATAAGGCTGACCCTCATATACATCATTCTGTTCGGTCTGGAAGTACGCATTCAAAGTCTTTGAAGCAATACCCCAACGACGCAAATCAAAGAAACGTCCGTTTTCCATGGCCATTTCCAGACGACGTTCCCAACGCAGACATTTACGGGCAATTTCCTTGTTAGAGAAATAACCTTCAGGATAGAGTGCAATCTCACACTGATCTTTCGCATAGCTGATATGCTTGTCGACTGACTGTGCAGCACGGTTACGGATAGCATTCACGATGTCCTCTGCTTCGCTCAATCTGTTCAGTTCGATCAATGCTTCCGCACGCATCAGCATCACGTCCGTGTAACGGAAAACATAATCATTCATTGCAAAAGCTTGCCATGAACCATTATAGGTCTCTCCTTCAGAACGTTGTGGCACTTCCTTCAAAGAAGTATAATATCCGTAAGTATTCGGCGTACGTGAGTTGGCAGTAGTCATCGTATATTCAGCTTCATACTTGTAAGGGAAGGTCGGCATACCTACAGTGTGAAACAAACGCGGATCCCATTTCTGACTGGTCGGCTGACCGTTGATCGGATAGTCAATCTCATTATTATAGTCATCAAACATCGGCAGACCGTTCTTCGTTTTGAAGGCGTTCACCAAATTCTGAGACGGCTTGTGGAAGTCCCATCCGCAAGACCACATCTGCCAGCAACCATTCAGCATGTTCGACCAGTTGGCACGTCCGTAAGTGGTATTGTCATCTTCATAATCAGAACATTGGACAGCAAAAACAGACTCCTTACTGTTTTTATAAGCAGGCAAGAAAATGTCACCATAATCTTGCAGATATCCATAATCAGATGACACCACATCATCCGTATAGTCTATCACCTTCTGCATGTATTCAGTGCTGATATAACCGTCACCGGTAGTGGCTTCGTAACCGTCACCCCATGCTAACGTCAGATAACATTTAGCCAAATAAGCGGCAGCCGCTACTTTGTTAGCCCGACCGTCTTCACCCGGTTCTTTCACCGGCAACACATCATAAGCTGCTTTGAAATCATCAATCACCTTCTGGAACAGCTGTTGATAATTCAAGGCTGTATTGCTGACCTTTTCATACGAATTATTTTCGACTACTTGTTCGTCAATCCAAGGAATCTGACGGAACACAGTCAGCAGTTTAAAATAGAAATGTCCACGCAAGAATCGCATTTCAGCCACACGCTGTGCCTTTACATCTTCGCCCAGCTGATCGCCATTGCGTTCCAGCGCAATCAACGCACGGTTGCAACGAGAAATGGCCACATACAAACGATACCAAAGTTCATCCATCTCACCCGGAGTAGTAGGAGTCAGCGTAGTCCAGATATCAAAGGCATGATAACCTGTATCTGTAGTTCCAGAACCACCTTTCAGACAGTCATCTGAACTCACGTCACCATAAGGGAACAAGTTGAACGGGTAAGTGTACCAGCAGTCTCCCAACATGGCGTAAGCCGCATTCACCATTTTCTCCGGATCTGAGAAAGCCTTATCTTCGTCTACTACTGCAGTCGGAGTATAATTCAAAAAATCTTCACAGCTACTCAATGACAAACCGAGTGCACAAGCTGCCAGCAATATATATTTTTTCATCATTTCCTTTATTTTAAATTAGAAACCAATTTGTAAACCAAATGATACAGAAGTTGCAAGCGGATAATTCCAGTTCGGGTTTTCCGGATCCGGACAAGTCAGACTCTTGCTCTTGATAGTCAGCAGATTCTGACCTGACAGATAGATTCTTGCGCTAGACATCTTAAACTTAGACAAGAAAGTAGTAGGTACCGTGTATCCAAATTGGAGGGTACGCAATTTCATGTATGACCCATTTTCTACATAGTAGCTGGAAGCTCTACCTTCATCTGCAGTGTTATTGGTAGTCAAAGCCGGAATAGTAGAACTTGTGTTGTTCGTATTCCAAGCACCCAGCAAACGGGTTCCTTTGTTAGAACCGGCATCCACAATACTCCAGAAGTCTGTCTGTGCTTTCTGGTTGTTATATACATCCTGGTCGCAAACACCTTGCCAGAACATCGTCAAATCGAAGTTCTTGTAGTTCAACGCGATATTCAAACCATAAGAGAAAGCAGGAACCGGATTATAGATCCACTCCTGGTCATCCTGAGTAATGATGCTGTTTCCATCTACATCTTTATATTTCAAGCCACCTACACGGGCATTTGCCTGTCCGGAAGCATCCACTTCAGCCTGGTTCTGGAACAATCCTTCTACGATATATCCTACTGAAGAACCATAAGGCATGCCAGATTGTACCAAGTTTTCTCTTGAAGTATGAGCATAAGCTCCGGTAGTAGTCGACGGCAGATAAGTAACCTTGTTACGGAAGAAGTCTACATTGGCACTGACGTCCAAGCCCAGTCCACAAGCCAGTGACTTACGGTATCCTACATTGAATTCCATACCCCAGTTGCGCAAAGAAGGACCGTTCAACCAAGAATTACCACCTTCACCAATGGCACCCAGATAAGCCGGATTGATCAACATGTCACCTACATTCTTCACATATCCATCAATCGTACCATACAAACTGCCGTTCAAGAGTGTAAAGTCGGTACCTACGTTATACTGTGTAGCAGATTCCCATTTCAAGTTAGGATTGGCAAGCTGAGTTGCACGATATCCTGAAGGGAAGGTTCCAGAGCCCTGAAGATACAAGTCGTATGCCGTTGAAGTCACACGATCCAATCCGTAATCCACTACATACAAACCAAACTGTGCATTGTTATCAATTGCCTGGTTACCAGTTTGTCCCCAAGACAATCTCACTTTCCAGTCATCCATCCAGCTTGCCTTGATCCATTTAGATACACGCAAACCCAATGTGGCTGCCGGGAAAGTACCCCAACGGTGACCTTTACCAAAACGAGAAGAACCATCTTGACGAATCGTAAATGAAGCCAAAACCAAGTCATCAAAGTTATAGTCAATCTTACCAAAGAAAGAGGCCAGACGATAACCAACTTTCGCACCTGTATTCTTCATGACGCCCGTAGCAGCGTTCGGCCACATATAATCTACATCTTCCAATGCATAACCTTCTGAATAAGCACCGAATTCAAGTGAACTTTGCTTTGACAATTCAGATCCCAGCAAAACATTGAAATCATGTTTCTTCGCAATATTGAAATTGTAGTTGATGGTATTTGACCATGTCCAGTTCACTTCATTCTTATTGGTCAATGTCGTCTTCGCGATGTCATTGTTGACAATATCAGAATGGAAAGTATGCGTCATTGAGTTAATGAGCGAGTTATACGTATCGATACCGAAGTTAGAACGGAATACAAAACCTTTGAAAGGCTTGATATCGATATATCCGTTACCAAACAAACGCCAGTAGTCCAAATGATTGTCTTTGTTATGATACAGTTCACGCATCGGGTTCTGACGGTCACTCATACCACCCACCGGACCAGAGAAAGTGGTTCCATCTTCTTCATATACCGGTACAATCGGCGCCATCTTCAATGCATTTTCCATCGGGGCACAATCCACCTGGCTTGAATAAGTCACTGTGAAGTTCTCACCGATAGTAATATACTTGTTCACATTGTATGAAGAGTTCATACGGGCAGAGATATTCTCAAAATCCGTATATTTCAAGATACCGTTGTTCTTCTTGTAACCCAATGAGAACATGGTAGAATGTTTGTCATTCGCATGAGAAAGAGAAATGTCATAATTCTGCGAAAAACCGACTCTTGAAATTTCATTCAACCAGTCTGTATCTGCATAACGCATCGTCTTCTTGCTGTTGATATATCCGTCGTACAAACCATTGACCGTATAATTCACATACTCGCTGGTACTTGGATTCCACACTGTAATCGGTGTACCTGAAGCTGCGTTCAAATTCAAACCATAGTTGCTGGCATACGCTACCGGATCCAATCCGTCATTCAATGCGGCCTGTGCCATGGCTGTAGCATATTCCGATGAATTACAAACATTCATCAATGACTGAGAAGAATAGAACTGGGCAGTCAAGTTTGCAGAAAAATCTACCTTTACCTTATCTGCTTTCTTACCTTTTTTAGTCGTAATGATGATTACACCATTCGAAGCTCGTGAACCATAGATAGAGGCAGAAGCCGCATCCTTCAACACCTGCATACTCTCAATATCATTGGCGTTCAATGAATTCAGAGACATGTTGGTAGGCACACCATCAATCACATAAAGCGGATCCTGAGAAGAGTTAAATGAACCGATACCACGAATACGTACCGTAGCCGTACCACTCGGAGAGCCGTTGGTCGTAACTGTCATACCAGCCACTTTTCCTTGCAAAGCTTTCATCGGGTCTGGGTCTGGAGCCGTTTTCAACGCATCTGTAGAAACCACAGCCACAGAACCGGTCAAATCAGCCTTACGCTGGGTGGTATAACCTGTTACCACTACTTCCTGCAACATTTCGGCGTCTTCTTCCAGTACCACCTTCATCACACTGCTGGCTTTTAAGTTTTGGGTTTTAAAACCTACATAAGAAATAGCGATTTCAGCACCTTGTTTTACCGATAAAACGAATTTACCATCAAGATCCGTAATCGTACCATTTGTCGTACCTTTTTCCAGTACAGAAGCTCCAATAATAGGTTCACCATCGGACTTTGAAATAACAGTCCCCTCGACCTGCAAACTTTGCGCTTGCAATACCATACACACCATTGAGAACAGGAGTGTAAATAGAAATGCTAGTTTATTGCTTTTCATTTACGCATAAGATTAAGTTAAACATAAAGATTGTCTCTCACCATTTTTAACAGCGCTGCAAATGTACCCCACCTCTATCAAAAGGTATATAAAAAATGTTTCATCCTCGAACAATTATGTTACATGAAACATAGTTGTTCAAAGATGAAACATTCGTACAACAAACCCGCTTCCAACAAGGAAGTCATTTGTAATCAAAAAGTTTCTTTCCGCTTCTTACTTGTGACAATCAAATAAATGCCCAACAGAATCAAAGGTACACTCAACCACTGCCCGATATTCAGCGTCATGCCTACTTCTTCAGCCACCTGCGGATTTTTCATAAATTCCAGTCCGAATCGGGCACCGAAAAAGATAATCAAGGATACACCGGTAATCAGTCCTACCCGTTTTCCCAGATGATACTTGTGGTACATCACCCACGAGACAATCAAAGCCACCAGGCAATACAGCATCTCATAAATCTGGGTAGGATGACAAGCTTGTGCCACTCCATTCTGATTATACAGTTCCTGCCATTCGCGCGAACGTACAAATTCAAATCCCCACGGCAAGGTGGTCGGGAAACCGAAAATCTCGGAATTCATCAGGTTACCGAAACGGATGCATATACAAACCACGGCTACTGCGGGAATCAGGCGGTCGAACAACCACCATACACTTTTCTTCGTGACGGTCTTGGAATACCAGATCAAGGCCAATATCAAGGCAAAGACACCCCCATGACTGGCCAGTCCTCCTTTCCAGATTTTCAGAATCTCAATGGGATGCGCCCCGTAATAATCCCATTCATAGAAAAGACAATGTCCCAACCGGGCACCGATTACACTGCTGACGATACAATACATAAACAATTTATCCGCCCAATTATCCGGACAGCCTTCTTTTTTCAACATACGAGAGCCAATTTCATAGGCCAAGATAAAACCCAAGCCCCACATTAGGCCATACCAGCGGATTTCGAGCGAACCCAAGTGAACCAGCACCGGATCCACATCCCATACAATGCTCGCAAATGTCATTTTACACAATCTTTAATTAATAGAACTTCGCAAAGGAACAAAAAAAATAAATACGTGCAAACAAAGACCACTGTTAAAGCCGTTTCAAGGCCAACTTAATTACCTTTTCCACCGGTGCCTCCGGTTCTTCCTTGAGAATCTGGGCAGTCACCTTCTGCGATGGAGCCTGAGCAAATCCCAACATGGTCAAAGCTGCCACTGCCTCCTCATATACTTCCGACTGGGCAGCCATTGCCACCGACTTCACGGTAGCCGCACTTTCGATGCCTGTCACGGCAATCTTATCCTTCAATTCCACAATGATGCGCTGTGCGGTCTTCAGTCCGATACCTTTCACAGTCTTCAGCAACTTGTCGTTCCCACTGCCGATGACATTGCACAGTTCCGAGGGAGAAAGTGCCGACAAAATCATACGTGCCGTATTTCCTCCAATGCCCGACACACTGATGAGCAACAAGAACAGCTCCCTTTCCTGGCGAGTGGCAAATCCGTACAACACGTATGCATCCTCCCGGATGGCCTCGTAAATATAGAGTTTGACCTCTTTCTTTCCCTGTACGGCCGAAAACGTATTCAATGACACATTAATACCGTATCCCAATCCATGACAATCCACTACCACCCAGGCCGGAGTGGCCTCCACAAGTTCTCCTTTGATATATTCAATCATGTTTTTCTAACAATTTATAAAATGGAGAACAAAAATAATGATAAGAAAGTTATAAATTGTAAGTTCCACGAGTTTTTTTGGAAATTCTCCCATTTTCAGCTTGTTTGGAACGATTCTAATTCTGTATTTTTGCGACACATTCAACAAAACAACCTAAACATATAAGAAATATGAAGAAAATAAGAGCAGCCGTAGTAGGTTACGGAAACATCGGGAAATTTACCCTGGAAGCCCTTGAAGCAGCTTCCGATTTTGAAGTAGCAGGTGTAGTACGTCGTCATGGAGCAGAAAACAAACCGGCAGAACTGGCCGACTATCCGGTAGTAAAGGATATCCGCGAACTGAAGGACGTAGACGTAGCCATCTTAGCTACCCCGACCCGCAGCGTAGAAGCCTACGCCAAAGAAATTCTGGCATTAGGCATCAACACCGTAGACAGTTTTGACATCCATACGCAGATTACCAGCCTGCGCCGCACACTGGACGAAACAGCCAAGGCACACAACGCCGTTTCTATCATCTCTGCCGGATGGGATCCGGGAAGCGACTCTGTAGTTCGCACATTGTTGGAAGCCATCGCTCCGAAGGGTATTACTTATACCAACTTTGGTCCGGGCCGCAGCATGGGACACTCTGTAGCCGTTCGTGCCATCGAAGGAGTGAAAGATGCCCTGTCCATGACCATTCCGGTAGGAACAGGTATTCACCGCCGCATGGTGTATGTGGAACTGGAAGAAGGTGCTGATTTCAAAACAGTAGAAGCAGCCATCAAGGCTGACCCATATTTTGTAAACGATGAGACACACGTCATCCAAGTGCCTTGTGTAGACGACCTGAACGATGTAGGTCATGGCGTAAACCTGGTACGTAAAGGTGTATCCGGAAAAACTCACAACCAGCTGTTTGAGTTCGACATGAAAATCAACAATCCGGCCCTGACTGCTCAGGTACTGGTTTGCGTAGCCCGTGCTTCCATGAAACAGCAGCCGGGATGCTACACCATGATTGAAATTCCGGTAATCGACCTGTTGGCCGGCGACCGTGAAGAACTGATTGCGCATCTGGTATAATACAATACATCTCTATATTGCAACGGGCCGACTCCTCCGCATGAGGTGCCGGCCCGTTTCTATTATATCATCTACAGCCATTTCCGAACAATCTCTTCCGTGCGGTTCCACAATTCCTTTTGCTGCACATGAGGAAGATATTTCTTCGACAGCCGCACCGGATGTCCGCTCACATTCAGTGTACCGGTACGCTTCCCTGCGTCTTCCTCCAGTAAAAGCCCGACTGCCGTAGCGGCTCCCTGACGGGGCGTCCGGATAAAAGGCCGGAAAAAAATATCTGTCAAAGGGTCAAACCATAAATGCATGGTGATGATGTCGGTCGACACAATCCCCGGATCGGCCGCGTTGACTACGATTCCCTTCTCTTTCACACGGTCGGCCAGTTCCAGCGTGAACAAGGTCAATGCCAGTTTGGTGTTGCTGTACACTGGAATCCGCCAGAAACTTCCTTTCTTTCCCTGGTAGAAAAAATCCGGGAAATCCAATCGGCCAACGGCATACGTACACGACACCATGTTCACCACCCGGCTTCCCTCTCCCATCAACGGGAGCAGTTTACGCGTCAGCAGATAAGGCCCCACATAATTCACGCTCACCGTACGTTCCAATCCATCTTCTGTGTAGTGCCGTCCGGTTTCCATCGTTCCCGCATTGTTCATCAACAGGGTCAGTTTCTCTCCACGAGCGCAAATCTTTTCCGCAAAAGCGGCCACGGAAGCCAACGAAGCCAAGTCGATAAATTCCACTTCAATGTCCGTATTCCCCGTATCCTTTACCAACTGTGCTTTCTTCATTTCCGCCTTCTCCAGGTTACAGCACGCCATCACCACCCGATAACCGGCCAATGCCACGGCCCGGGTGATTTCCGTACCCATTCCCCCATCGGCCCCCGTAATTACTGCCAGTTTCCGTTCCATCTTATCCCTTGCTTTCAATCCGTTCAATTTCTTTCTTCAGACAGGGAGGCAGTTCTTCCTTCAGTCGCTGATGACAAGCCATGTCCAGGGTGTACATGCGGGCAATGCAATAATTACTGTGACGGCAGTTGCAACGTGCATCCTCTTCCCGCCGCATACGGTTCACGAAATCCGGTTCATTAAGCAGGGCACGTCCCATCTGCACCGCTTCAAATCCGTGATTCAACACCTCGTCTATTTTCTTTCGGGCCACCAGTCCTCCTACATATACCAGCGGCATATCCAGTGCCTCACGAAACTTCAAAGCATCTTCCAAGAAATAAGCCTCGCGGAAAGGTACGGAAGGAATCATATATTTCCCCACCAGCCGCACTCCGTATTTCAGCCACCAGCAAGTCATGTAATGCGTCATGGTACGGATGGGCATCTCCCCGCGCATCACATACATTGGTGCCTTACTGACAAATCCGCCACTCAGCACCAGTGCATGCACACCCAGTTCCTGCAGTTTCCTTGCTACCTGCAAGGATTCGTCCAGTTCCATGCCTCCACGGAACCCATCGCGCATGTTCATCTTGACCAATACCGCCATGTCACTTCCAGCCGATTTCATCACTTCCTCCATCACCATTTCCATGAAACGCATCCGATTCTCCAGCGAGCCTCCAAACTCATCCTTCCGATGGTTGGTAGCAGGCGAAAGAAACTGGCTGATGAGATAGCCATGTCCGGCATGAATTTCTACGGCATCAAAACCTGCCTCGCGCGCCAGACACACCGCCTGTCCGTAAGCCTTGGCCATCTCCGGCAATTCATCGGCCCGAAGCCCGCGTACAAAAGTGGGGGAATACAAATTGAACCCACTGCTTGCCCCTACCGGCAGACAACCACAAATGCTTTTGTGTGACATGTTGCCACAATGGCCCAGCTGGATACTTGCCGCAGCTCCTTCGGCATGTACGGCATCCGTCAGCCGGCGCAACCCCGGTACAATCTCCGGCCTCATCCACAACTGCCGGTCGAACGAAAGTCCACTGCGGGTCACGGCAGCATACGCCACCGTCGTCATCCCCACCCCTCCGGCAGCCACCGAACGGTGATAGTCCAACAACTGCTCCGAAGGTACATTTCCCGGACACATGCTTTCGAAGGCCGCCGACCGGATGGTACGGTTACGCAACGTCAGCGGTCCCAAAGTAACCGGCGTAAATAAAAGTGAATCCATCTCTCCTCCTTTTCCTAATATATATAAGGTATAATTCTTTTTCGATTTCCCACTGCCTGTCGCCCGAACTCCTCACAGTAGCGTTTATAAATGGCATCGGCACGAGGTACCAGATTGGCGGCCGTCCACCAGACAAACACCCAAGCCGCAGGCGAGGCGGTCAGCAAAGCGAAACCCGTCCATTCCACCAGTTCCCCGAAATAGTTGGCCGAAGTCACATAGCGGTAGAAACCTTTCTCCGGCAGGTAATGACGTGTATCGCCCGGCTTGCGCAGGTTCCGGATTACATGGTCTGCATGCCAATTAATGGCCATACCTACGACAAACAAGAGGATTCCCAACCACGGCAATGGATGCGACCAGTAGGTAGCTGGCTCGTATTTTCCCGGCTGGGCACAGCTGAAAAGGCTGGCTGCCAACAATGTAGCATTGATTACGTTGAAAAGTATTCCCATCGCCATAATAGCCAGCGGCATCCGGCTCTTTCCCTTCATCAGCAACGGAAAAACAAACGAACGCTGAAAATAATGCAACAAGAACAAGCCCACGAACACGGCCTGCGGCGTATATAAGTTGACGCCTCCTTTCCAGGCTCCTATCCCCATCACCAGAAATGCCGGGGCCTCCATACATACCCAGCCAACTTTGTTGGGAACAGACCATCCCCATGAGCGGGTGCGGAACATGCCGTAACCGGCTTTCACGAAATACAGTGACACAAAGACTACTACTGCCAATACAGACATGCCATATAGCAACAGCCGATAAGTTTCGTCATTCATAGCGTACGGTTTTGACCTTGAAGATAAGGAAAATATCTGTACGGGTGAGAAAAATCCAGCTTTCTTCTTATTTATCAACCAGTAATTATGAATTACGTTCGAGAAAATCATCATTTCCCTATATATATTGTATATATTATATACATTTATTATCTTTGCACAAAACCTTTAAAACTTGAAAGTTATGGCTGCAATTACATTACCAAAGAAAAGAAAGAACATTGATTTACCAGTTGATACCTTACAGAAATTGTCAATTATGGCCGCTGCACAAGGTAAAAGTCTAAAAGCTTTTATCGAAAGCCTACTGATTTCAAAAGCTGAGACTTTAAAGATTGAAATTTCCAATCCAAGTCCAAGCGATGACGAGTATTTTACAGATTCCGACAATTTAGCCGAAATTGAGAAACGGGCGAAGACATATAAAGAAAATAAAGGTAAAGATAAAATCACCTTACGTTCAGCAGAAGAGATTACTAATTTTATAAATAACCTCTGATATGGCATACACCATCCAACTGGAACGTAAAGCAGTCAAAGATATAGAAGAATTAAAGAAATCTGGGAATAAAGCAACTATTGAGAAGATAAAGAATTTACTCATTGAACTGGCAGAACACCCTACTACAGGAACAGGACAAGTGGAAGCCCTGAAAGGCAATTTATCCGGATTTTGGAGTAGAAGAATAGACAAATTCAACCGTCTTATCTATACAATTGAAGAAGAAATAGTGACTGTTATTGTGATTTCTGCAAAGGGACATTACGGGAAATAATATGTTTACAACCATCCTTTCCTATCTTTCCTCCTTCCCCCTTACACTTTCTTCCAAGTCCACTGATGTATTCTCTGTCCCACAGTTTGGGATTTGTATTCCACACTGTGAAATATGTATCCCACACTGTGGTTTTTGTATTTCACAGTGTGGGACAGAGAATTCACTCCTGTATTTCACTTTTAATGCAAAGAGTTTCAGGGAAATAGATGCAATTATTCCACTGTTACCGATTTGGCCAGGTTTCGAGGCTGATCCACATCCATTCCACGACACACAGCAATGTGATACGCCAGCAACTGCAAGGGAATGGAAGTGATGAGCGGATCCAAACATTCCAATGTGACTGGCAGTTCGATACTGTAATCGGCCAAGTGGCGGATAACCGTATCCCCTTCAGTAACTACAGCCACGACTCTACCCTTGCGGGCCTTGATTTCCTGGATGTTACTCAGCACTTTTTCATACAAGGCCGATTGGGTCGCCACGATGACTACGGGCATCTCAGCATCAATCAGGGCTATGGGACCGTGCTTCATCTCGGCTGCCGGATAGCCTTCGGCATGGATATAAGAGATTTCCTTCAACTTCAAGGCGCCTTCCAGAGCTACGGGGAAAGCATAGCCGCGCCCCAGGTAAATGAAATTACGGGCATAAGTAAACATCTTCGAGAAGTCGGCAATAAAAGGATTCTGTTTCAACACCATGCGCATCTTTTCCGGTATAGCCACCAGCTCCTTCACTACCCGATGATACTCCGCTTCCGGAAGCGTACCTTTTTCACGACCTAAAGCCAAGGCCAGCAGGGTAAGCACCGTCACCTGACCGGTGAAAGCTTTGGTGGAAGCCACACCGATTTCAGGGCCCACATGGATATAAGAACCGGTATCCGTGGCACGGGCGATGGAGGAACCGACCACGTTACAGATGCCATAGATAAAGGCTCCCTGCGATTTGGCCAGTTCGATGGCAGCCAGTGTGTCGGCCGTTTCCCCGCTCTGGGAGATGGCAATTACCACGTCATCGGTATGGATCACGGGATTGCGGTAACGGAACTCGGAAGCATATTCCACTTCCACCGGAATACGGCAGAAGCTTTCGAGCAACTGTTTGCCGATGAGTCCGGCATGCCAGGAAGTGCCACAAGCCACGATGATAAACCTCCCGGCCCGGAGCAAACGGTCTTTGTGGTTCGTGACAGCGGAAAGCGTCACCGTACAAGCATCCGGATTCACCCGGCCACGCATACAGTCGCTGATACAGTCAGGCTGGTCGAAAATCTCTTTCAGCATGAAATGAGGAAATCCCCCTTTCTCCAACTGCCCAATATTCAAGGCCACCGTCTGCGCCTCGTGCGGACATTCCACATTGTGCAAGTCGACAATTTTCAAGGGAGCATCTGGCCGCAGCACGGCAATCTCTTCATCGGCAAGATACACCACCTGATCAGTATAGGCCACCATGGGAGTGGCATCGGAAGCCAGGAAAAATTCGCCTTGTCCCACTCCGACGACCAAGGGGCTGCTCTTGCGGGCGGCGATAATCTCGTCGGGACGTTTGCGGTCGACCACGGCAATGGCGTAGGCCCCGATGACTTCCCGCAAGGCCAACTGTACGGCAGTCAGCAAATCCAGATTGCCCTGTTGCTGGATATAGCCAATCAACTGCACCAGCACTTCAGTATCGGTACTGCTCTTGAACGTACAGCCTTTACGCTGCAATTTCTCTTTCAATACGGCATAGTTCTCGATAATTCCGTTGTGCACCAACGCCAGATCACCGTTCTGGCTACAGTGCGGATGGGCATTCACCGTACTGGGTTCGCCGTGAGTGGCCCATCGCGTATGGGCTATTCCCACGCAGCCGGACACGTCCTGCCCCTCAGCCCTTCGTTCCAGATCGGCTACCTTTCCCACGGATTTGTACACATTCAACTGATGAGTGTCGCTCATCAAGGCCACTCCGGCACTGTCGTATCCGCGATACTCCAGACGCTTCAGGCCTTCCACCAATATCGGCCAGGCTTTCCGCCTACCGATATAACCTACAATTCCACACATAGTAATTTTAACCTTAATATTATAAAAATCAACCTAATCTGTTTGCGAAATTACGATTTCCACTAAAAAAGCCGAATATTCGTCACACTTTTTCTAGCAAAATCCCGATTTTTATAGTAATTTAGAAGCAAATATGACAATTGCTCAGACATTTTATCCAGTTATTGTCATAAAGCAGATAAATTATCCACCTTTAAATCAAAAAAGACATGAAACATTCACTTCCTGCACTTCCGTACCAACTGGATGAGCTGGCACCGAAAATGAGTAAAGAAACCTTGGAATATCATTACGGAAAGCATTTGCAAACGTACATTGACAACCTCAACAAACTGATTGCCGATACGCCGTTCGAGGAAAAAAGCCTGCAACAGATTGTGATGGAGGCAGAAGGCCCGGTGTTCAACAACGCGGCCCAGACGTGGAACCACACGTTTTTCTTCGACACACTGACTCCGCATCAACCGGAGATGCCTCAACCGCTGGCCGACGCACTGGCACGCGACTTCGGGTCGGTAGAAGCCTTCAAGGAAAAGTTCACACAGGCAGCGACCACACTGTTCGGCTCCGGATGGACCTGGCTGGCAAGTGACAAAGACGGACACTTATCCATCGTCAGTGAACCGAATGCCGGAAATCCACTCAAAAAGGGGCTGAAACCGTTGCTGGTCATCGATGTATGGGAACATGCCTATTACATTGACTACCGCAACCGACGGGCGGCCTACATTGAAGCCTTCTGGGGACTGGTCAACTGGGCCAGAGTCGGGGCACGGCTCTAAAAAAATAAATCGGGGCTTCCGGTCACTGCCGGAGGCCCCGATAAGTTATAGACTTACACACACTGAAATATCATTCCGTCTTAATGTTTTTCACCGGATTTTCCCGGACGGCTTTCCAGCTGATGAGACATACGGAGCCCAAGGATATCAGGGCTACCAGCAAGAAGGCGACTCCAAACACGCCCCACATCGTCGTCGGCGAATAGTGCAGGATGTGGTCAATCTGTTGCACGCCAAACCAGGAAAGGGGAACCGCACACACCACTCCTACCAGCAACGACAACAGGGAGAAACGAAGCAGTCGTGCCCGTTCTATGCCCGCACTGGAACCGAATACTTTCCGGATGGCGATATCGCGTTTGCGCTGGCTGATGAAATAAATGCTCATGGCCGTCAGCCCTAACAGGGATATCAACAAGGCGGCGCAGGTGAAGGCCACGATAAGGGTATGCAGATGCAACAAGTCCTGGTATTTCTCATGCATCTCATCGCCATACCACTTCGACTCAAAAGGTGCCCCGTCAATAATTTCTGAATACAAGGCATCGAGTTCTTTCTTATAGGCCGGTAAATCGCCATCAATGGTCTCGACCACCACATTCCAGGCACCCAGACTGTCAGGATGTTCCACTAAAAGGAAGGTGGGCGACTGCGGGTCGAGTACAGACCGGAACTTGAAGTCGGCATACCGGCCTCCTACCATGAACGGACGACCGTCTATATCGTGCAAGGCAGGAGTACGGTCATAGGCCAGTTGCAGGGAATCGAACGTACTTTCAGAGAAATACATCTTAGACTGCGACAGTTTCCGGTCGTCCAGCAAACGGATATGGAAGATGTCCAAAAAGGCGGAATCCGTACGGAATACCTGAAAACTGATACTCTTCTGTCGGTTGTGCGCATCGTACATCTGTATCGTGTTGTTGTTGCCTCCGTTCAAAGGTACCCCTTGTGTCAGACAAACCTTCTTCACAAAAGGTTTCTTCCGGGCCTCATCGCGGAAAAGACGAATCTTCTCTCTGGAACCAGCCACCAACGCCGGATAATCGAGCACATGCCCGTAGGTATAGCCCATCGGTTCATGCAAGATACGGTAAATCTGCACGGACAAATAGAGGGCGCACGTCAGCATGGCCACGGTAAGTCCGCTCTGTACCACATACAAAATCCGGAGATACACGGCTTTGGTCTTCCGTCGGAAAGTGCCTTTCACCACATCCAACGGATGATAGTGGGAAAGCAAGACGGCAGGCACCAGTCCGGCTACCAGCGAAAGCAGGGCAATCCCCGCCAGGTAAACCAGTACGGTCATCCACCCCATATCGCCAAAGAGGTCCAGCCGGGTCTGCAACACGTCGCTCGCGGTCGGCTCCACCAACTTGGCCAGCACCAAGGCCAGCAGGAAAGCGCCCACCGTAAACAGGGCCGATTCGCCCATCAAACGCCAGAAGATGCTGCGCTCCGAAGAACCCAACAGCCGGCGGGTAGCCATTTCCTTGGCCCGATAACTCACCTGTGCCACGCACATGCTGACATAGTTGAACACCGCCATCAGCAGAATCAAGCTACCTGCCGCCAGAAAAATCCACACCCGCGTCAGGTTATATTGCTGGAACTGCGGACTGGGGATGGAAGCAAAATGCACTTCTTTCAACGAGGTCCAGAATGCCTCGTGAAACACATCGTGCTGATAGGGCCAGAAAAACGTAGCAAAGAAAGAGCGCATGTCGACATTCTTCCGGTTCGGGTCTGTTCCCTGCGGAAAACGTACCAGGATGGCAGTTCCTCCCACATTGTTCATGTCCGGGTTGTTTTTGCTGCTTCCCCAGTTCACGAAATCCACATAGTCAAAGGGCAAAATGGCTTCCACTCCATCAGGAATCAGCGAGTTGTTGAAATCCTTCATGATACCCGTCACCGTGTACACGCCTTTTCTATCGTTCGACAAATGAATCCTCTTTCCTTCCGCAGGTTCCTCTCCAAACAATTTGCGGGCCCCCGACTCGGTCAGCACGATGCTGTGGGCATCGACCAGCGCCTGATCCGGATTTCCCGACAACAGGGAATAGCCAAAGAAACGGAAGAAATTTTCCTTCACACAATAAATCTCCAGACTGGTTTTCCGGTCGTCGACCGTCGCATAAGTCCCCGACTTGTAGGCTTCGGAGTTGACGGCACACCAGTCGGCCATTTCCGGATAGCGGCTGGCCAAGCGTTCGCCCACCAGGTAATTTCCGGCGAAATAGCTCTCGTTCGACAGGACATAAATGTGATTGATATCCTTTATATCGTCGCCCACGGTGACCTGCCGCACGACCATGTTGGCAATGAGCAGCACGAACATCAGGGAGATGCCCAGTCCTGCCACATTGACCAACGTAAACAGTTTGTTGCGCTGAAGGTAAGTAAAATAGGTTTTCAGTCCTTTCATCGTATTTTAGGGTTTGAGGTTGTCATTCAGTCTTGATGCTCCGCACAGGATTTTCATTGGCATTCTTCCAGCACTGGAATGTCACGGTCAGCACCGTAATGAGGCTGACCAGCAAAAAAGAGGCCACAAATACCCAGGCACGGATGGGCGTCTTGTCAGAGAAACTTTCCAGCCAGTCGTGACCGATCCACCAGCCGAATGGAGCTGCCAGCGCGAAGCAGACCACCAACATGACGAAATAACGCTTGGTGAACATGTAGAGGATTTCACCGGTAGAGCTTCCCAAAATCTTCCGGATACCGATTTCCTTGCGGCGGTATTCACTCTCAAACAGGGTAAGCCCGAACACACCAATCATGCTGAGCACAATGGCAATCAAGGAGAACAACAGAATCTGACGGGTGAAACGCAGTTCCCGATGGTAGTTCTGGTCAATCACCTCATCCATGAAGCGGAACTTGAAGTCACGACCCGGAGCCATCTTTTCTGTGGCCTCTGCCAAGCGATGAAGCATGTCCACCTTGTCTACTCCCGAAGCCACCCGGATGTTCAAGATGCTATTGGCATCCCAATCTGCATGGTCCTTTCCGTAAATGAAGAAGGCCATCGGCTCTACGGCATCGTTGTTGCGGAAGCTGCTGAAACGGATGTTCTCACAGAATCCGATCACTGGGTAATCCTCAGGAACAGCCGGTTCATCTACTCTCATCCAGGGATATTTCTTCCGGGCTGCTTCGTTGAAGATATACACATCTCCGTCGCCCGGTTTGAAATCACGTCCTTCAGTTATCTTGATTCCCATTACCGACAAGTAACGGTAGTCCACCGGGAAACAGACCATATTGATGGCACGTTCCCCACTTCCTCTTCCCCACGACATGTAGTTATCAGACGAACTTAACACGAACTGGGAAATCGAAATGCCTTCTATGCCCGAAATTCCGGACAATTCACTGACAATCGCTTCCCGGCGATTGAGATACTCATTCGGAATCTCTCCCACCAATACGACCTCCTTGTCGTAGCCATAGTCGCTACGCTGAATATAACGGCTCTGCAGGTACATGATGCCCACAGAGATTATCAGCATGAAAGAAACGAAGAACTGGAAGCAAACCAAAAACGTACGCAACATCTTGCCTTTCGGAGACAAGCCGAACGAACCTTTCAACACCAATGCCGGCGGGAAAGAAGTGACGTAGTAAGAAGGATAGGCTCCGGCCAGCAAGCCCATGCACACGGCAACTCCGCCCAAAGCCATCAGCAGACCCGGATGAGACGTCAGAGAAAGGTCGGATGCCACCAAGGTAGTCAAAGAGGTGCCTTTCAGCAGATAGAGCCAGAGCAAGGACAGCAGGAAGCCACACACACAAACCCATACGGATTCTAACAGCAGATACATCCGCAAGGAGAAAGTGGAAGCACCCAACACCTTCTGGGTATTGATGGAACGTAACCGCATGGGAGTTTCTGCCAGTGAGAAGTTCATGTAGTTGACTGCCGCCGTGAGCAGAATCAGTACCGATACACACAACAACAGGTACACAGCGGCCTTGCTGGTAGCCGCCTTGTTGCCTACCGTGGAATAATGCACTTCATCCAGCGGCGTAAAATGAATGAAATCCTCCCAGTCTTCCTCTCCGCTAATCCGGTCTTTGGGAATATTCTGCTTGCAGCTTTCGATGACCGACCGCTCCACATCGGCCAATGAAGCCGGACTGTCGAGCCGTATATACAGGGTATAATTCCAGTTCGTCCAGGAATCTTTGTTCAAATCCGACCGGAAAGAAGAGAACACACAGTTACCCAACTGGGAGTTCTCCGGCATATCCTGATAAACCCCTCCTACCACCAAGGGCTGGTTACGGGATTTACGGTCTATATAAATCGTCTTGCCAATGGCATCTGTAGTACCGAAAAAACGACGGGCCATGGATGCGGAAATCAGGACCTGACCGGGTTCATTAAGAGAAGCGGTCGTGCCGCTTACCATAGTAGGCTGGAATACCTCCATGTAATCCCCAAATCCGGTAAACTCAGGCTCTGAATAAATGTGTTCGTCTACCTCAAAATCGGAGGAATAGTTGGACAATGAAGTCACTGAAATGGCCTGTATATGGGGAGAAGAAGCTCCTATCAGCTCACAGAAAGGACGGGCCAGCCAGATTTGCCAGCCGTAATCTCCGCCGGCATTCACTTCCACCCTATAAATACGGTCGTGGGCCGGATAGGCTTTGTTGTAGTTGTAGTCGTAGTCCACCTGCGTCAGGATGACGAAGCAGGCGGCAAACGCGATACTCAACCCCAGCAGGTTCAATACGCTGGCCGTAAAGAAACGCCGGAAGGTATGCGAAAAATTTCTGAAAAGTGTGTTCATAAGTTGTTACGTGTTTATTATGTGATGGCAAAATTTTATTCACCGACTTTCAACCGACGGGTAGAAACACTGCCGATGCCGTCTTTGGAAATATGAGCCGACCGGGCTTTTCCGCTCAGGGTGAGACTGCCGACACCTTCCACACTGGCATCCAGCCGGTCACAATCCACTGTCAGCTCGCCATTGCCTACCCCTTCGAGAGTGATTTTTACGTTTCGGGCATGCAAATCGGCTACATTCAGGCTGCCTACTCCCTGTACATCAAATTTCACATCCTTCAGGTTCAGACGGGACTTGCAGTTGAACGAGCCGACTCCTTCAAAAGTAACTTCCTGCAAATCGGGAGCACTGATATAGATGGAGAGTCCATTCACGTTCTTGGTGGTCTTCTTTCCTTTTTCCGCCCACGTAATCAGCAATACTCCGTCTTTCACCGTACACTTTGTCTGATTTACCCATTTCTTTTCCCCTTCCACACGAAGTGAATAAGTGTTCGACTGGGTGAAATACACGCTGGCTACACTTTCCAGTTCAATGGAATGGAAAGCACTGACACTACGTGTTTCACTGACTTTGTCGCCAGAACTGCCTTTGGCATTGATACAGGTTGCACACAAAAATACCATTACCAAACCCACGAATATACTTGCTATCTTTTTCATAATGATTTATCTTTTTAGTTTAACACCAATACTTCATTGTCTTTATAACTCTCATATCCGGAAATGATGACCCGTTCGCCTTTTTCCAGTCCCTCCAGCACTTCGTAATACTGGGGGTTCTGACGTCCGATACGGATTTTACGACGATAGGCTTTCTTCCCATCCTTGTCGACCACGAAAATCCAGTTGCCTCCGGTCACCTGGAAGAAGGTACCCTTCGGAATCAGCACGCTTTCGGTAGGCTCACCCAGCTGCAGGTCGATGTAGTAGGTCTGTCCGCTGCGGATGTTCTCCGGACGTTTGCCCTGGAAAATGAAATCGGTACGGAAACGTCCGTCGCGCACCTCGGGATACACCTTGCGCACTTTCAGGTTGAACGAAGAGCCCTGCCGTTCAAAAGTGGCCGGCAGTCCGTTGGTCACACGGTCGATGTAGTGCTCGTCAATCATGGCCTCAATCTTGTAGTCCGACAAATCGTTGATCTGTCCCACCATCTGTCCGGCGTTGATATTCTGTCCCAGTTCTGCATCCAGCAGTCCCAGCTCTCCGTCGATGGTAGCCCGCACTTCCAGCTTGTCTTTCCGCTCACGAATCAGCAAGACGTTCTTGCGCATGTTCTGCAAGTTGTCTTCCATCTGGTCCATCTGGATGTTGCGGTAGATGGAATCCTGCGCCAGACGTTCCATAATCAGCTTGTGCTTCTTCTGAGCCACTTCGTAGTCTTCCTTGGCCTGGAGGTATTCCTCGCGGCTGATGAGCCGTTCCTTGTACAAGCGCTGGTATTGCTGGTACGTACGCTGCTTGCGGCGGGTATCAATGTCGAGCTGTACCTTCTCCGTTTCGTTGTTCAGCTTGTCCTGCTGCATGGTGACCTGCGTGTTACGGAGCAGATTCTGTTTCTCTGCCAGTTCAGATTCCGCATTCAGAATCTGCAAGTCCAGGTTGGAGTTGCTCAAACGGAGAATCACATCGCCTTTCTTCACGTGCGCTCCTTCTTCCACCACCTTCTCCTGCACGATACCTCCTTCTTCGGGGCTGAGCTGTACCACGGAAATCGGCTGCACCTGTCCGTTCACCCGGATATAATCATTAAACTTTCCATAGGTCACATCGGCAATGTTCAGCGACTTGCCGTCGACTTTCAGCGTAGAAGCATGATTGCCGAAAATAATCCAACCCAACAACAGAAGTACAACCACTCCTCCTGCGATATAAGGAAGGTGTTTCTTCTGGATTCCTTTTTTCTTTTCTAACTGTATATCCATAATCTCGTCGTTTTTTATCAATCTTTTTTAGCGGTTTCTTCCAGCCCGCGAATAATTTCTTCTCCTTTATAATAGTCTACCAGACGACATTTCATCAGGTAGGTCAACTTGCTCTGCAACAACTTGGTCTCGCTTTCGAGCAAAGTGGCCGCATTGTTCTGCACATCGAGCGAGGTCATCAACCCTTCCTCGTATTTCCGGCGGGTGACATGATAGGCCAGCGAATCGGAGTTGACTTTCTTCTCCATCTGGATACTCTCTTTCAAATACCCTTCCCGGTCCTGTACGGCCTGAAGCACCAGTTTCTGCAATTCTTCTTTCTTCGACTCGTACTGCTCGCAGGCAATGCGGTAATTGTTTCTTGCCTGCCGCAATCCGCTCACTCCCGAAAGACGGTTAAAGATAGGAATACTCATGCTGATACCCACATAGGAACCGAAGTTATTGTTGAACTGGGTGCGGAAATTCGGATAGGAGGTGGAGTGTAATTCCTTATAATAAGAACTGGAAATGCCACCGAACAAGGTGATGGACGGTACCACATCGGCCCAGGAAATCTTACGGCGCATATCGGCCACCTTCGCATTCAGTTCTGCCTGACGCAGGGTAGGATTGACATTCAGGGCGATGCGGAACACATCGTCCGCCTGCTCCTGAGTCAGTTGAATATAATGAAGTGTCTGTGTGTCGAGTACAGCCGTATCCAGTTGCAACGTATCGTTTGCCGGAAAATTCATTTTCTGCTTCAAGGTCAGCAAGGCCGTTTCGTACAGATTCCGCTGGTGTGTCAGATTGTAACTGTCGGTGGCCTGCTGGGCTTCCATCTGGGCCACATCGGCCAGCCCTTTCAGTCCCAGCTCTTCTTGACGGCGGGTTTTATACAACAACGAATCGCTTTCCACCAGTTTCTTGCGGGCCAGCCGCAGAGTACCGTAACAATACAAGGCATCGATATACGCCTGGAAGGTTTCCAATGCGGTGTTATCTTTGGATTCCTGCCAGGCAGCTTTGCCCATCAACCAGGCAGCCTTCGAGCGGCGTACCTCGTTCACCAGTCCCCCGCCCCGGAAAATCGGCATGGAAGCCTCCATGGAATAGGCATTGTTGAAAGTAGACACGGTGTTGTAGGTATTGGTCTCCGGGTCTACCGAACGACCGAAATTATATTGTATGCCAGTACTTGCACTCACTCCCGGCAAGAAACTGCCAATGGCTTTCATACGATCCATCCGGGCATTGTCGGCCTCCAGTTCCCGCTGACGGACAGTACGGTTGTGTGCCACTGCATAGCTCATGCAGCGGTCTACATCCCAGACCTCCTGCGCCGTAGCTTCCAGTCCCATCCAACCGGAAAGAAGGAAAAGCGTGATGTGTAATAAATTCTTTTTGTTCATATCGTAATCGTTTATCTGCCAAATCCTACTCAAATACCGTGCCAAAAAGTTATTACATTCATTCACAACAAGATACGATATTCACCTAAAATCGAAGTGTCTAATTTTTTGACAATCGGTGTCTAATTTTTTGTCACTGCCCGTATTTTTTAGACATTTTTTATGCCCTCCCCTCGAAAATTCCTATTTTTGTCATAAAATCTCAATCACAGATGGCAAAACAAGGAACTTTACTCGTAGTAGACGACAACCGTAACATTCTTACTTCACTGCAGTATCTTCTGGAAGAATATTTTCAACAGGTGATTACGCTGAATTCTCCGGTCACCATCCCTTCTCTCCTGCAACGGGAAGCGGTGGATGTGGTACTGCTCGACATGAACTTCTCTTCCGGCATCAACAGTGGAAATGAAGGCCTCTACTGGTTACGCGAAATCAAGCGGCTGCGCCCTCAGATTCAGGTGGTACTTTTTACGGCCTACGCCGACATCAATCTGGCGGTCACCGGATTGAAAGACGGAGCAACCGACTTCGTGGTAAAACCTTGGGACAATGCCAAGCTGGTACAGACCTTGCAAGAGGCCTACGCAAAGGGGCATGGAAATGACAAGAAAGGAAAACAAGCCGCACAACCGGATGAGAAATCGACCATGTACTGGGGAAATTCAGCCGTCATCCGTCCGCTGCGGTTGCTGGTAGAGAAGGTCAGCACCACCGATGCCAACATTCTGATTACGGGAGAAAACGGAACCGGAAAAGACATGCTGGCCCGCGAAATCCATCGCCTGTCTCCCCGACGCAACGGGCCGATGGTAGTAGTCGACATGGGAGCCATCACCGAATCGCTGTTTGAAAGTGAACTGTTCGGGCACGTCAAAGGCTCGTTCACCGATGCCCATACCGACCGCATCGGACGTTTTGAGGCTGCCGACGGTGGTACACTGTTCCTCGATGAAATTGCTAACCTTCCTTATCACCTGCAAGCCAAACTGCTTACGGTACTTCAGAAACGGTATTTCATCAAGGTGGGAAGCAATACCCCGCAGCCGACCAATATCCGACTGATTTGTGCCACCAACCGCAACTTGGATGAGATGGTACACAACGGAGAGTTCCGCGAAGACTTGCTATACCGCATCAATACCATCCACCTGCACATTCCGTCACTTCGGGAACGGAAAGAGGATATTCTGCCACTGGCACAGCGTTTCCTGGAACAGTACAACCTGCAATACCAGCGCACGCTGACCGGTTTCAGTGCCGATGCGGAACAGCGCCTGCTGAACTATCCCTGGTACGGAAATATCCGTGAACTGCAGCATACCATCGAAAAGGCAGTCATCCTTTCGGACGGTAACCTGCTGAAAGCAGACAACCTGCAACTGACTGACGTTCCAGCCCCGGAATCCCCGAGCATACAGGAAGAAACGAAAGAAGATACTCCGCTGCAAACCTTGGACGAGATGGAAAAGAACCTCGTCAAGAAAGCCATCGAACAATGCGACGGCAACCTGTCACAGGCAGCGGCACAACTGGGTATTACGCGGCAGACACTGTACAACAAAATGAAACGCCATGGCATCTAAATGGTTCTCTTCCCCACTGACACGGATTCTCTCCCTCACAACAGGCGTGGCCTTACTGACCTTAGGGATAAATGAAGACGAAAACGGATACATCATCATCGGGGCCTGTCTGATTATCCTCGCCGTCTTTCTCTTTTATTCCAGTCAGAAACAACTACGGGAGAAAAGCTGGCTCATGCTGGAAGCCATCCGCAACCGCGATTATTCCTTCCGTCTGCCTACGCACGGCTTCATCGGAGGTGAACGCATCCTGCAGAATACCCTGAATGAATTCGGGGCGATGATGGGCGAGCAGAAACAGCTGATGGAACAGCGGGAACGGTTTTATGAACAGGTACTCTCGGGCATCAGTTCCGGCATCATCGTACTCAACGAACAGAACAAAATCATTCAAAGTAATCCGGCCGCGGCCCGACTGCTCAGTATCCCGGCTCTCGGTACCCTTCAGCAACTGGAACGCTACGGAGAAGACATCCCGGGACTGCTGGGTACCTTGCCTGCCGGTGAACGCTGCAACCTGCAATATACCACTACCAAAGGAGAAGTCCAACTGCTGGTCCGGGCGTCCGTGATGCAACTGGGAGAAAATACAGTCAAGATTCTGACTCTAAACGATATCCGGAATGAGATGGATGCCAAGGAGCTCGAATCATGGGTGAAACTGACCCGGGTACTGACACACGAAATCATGAACTCCATCGCACCGATTTCTTCCCTGAGCGAAACCTTCTTACAACGAAAAGACGTAATCAACAGTCCTATTTACGAAGGTATCCGGGCCATCCATGAAACTTCCACCGGATTGATTTCCTTTGTAGACAGCTACCGGAAGTTCTCTTCACTCCAGAAACCCTCTCCAGAGCCTTTCTACCTGAAAGAACTTCTGCTGCAAATAGAAAGTATTCATCTCATCCCTTCCCACATACAGCTGAGCCTTCAAATAGAGCCTGAAGACCTGATGCTCTATGCCGATCCGAACCTGATCCGACAGGTACTCATCAACCTGATAAAAAATGCCGTACAAGCCATCGGAGAACGTACAGGGAAAATCCATATCCGTGCCTACTCCACCAAAGAAGAGCATATCCTCATCTATGTGAGCAACGACGGTCCCGCCATCCCCGAACAGGAGGCTGAAGAGATTTTTGTCCCCTTCTTCACCACCAAAAAGGAAGGAAGCGGAATCGGTCTTTCCCTTTCCCGACAGATTATGAAACTCTCCAACGGCAGCATCAGCCTCTTGAAAGCAGAAACCAACGGATGGAATACCACCTTCGTACTGGAATTCTTCTAAACACAGAAAAGCCCCGAATAGCAGATATTCAGGGCCTTTCCACTCAAATCCTCACAACCCTCGTTGTGCTTAAATCATAGCCAAGTCTGAAGAATCCGACTCGTGCTTTCTCAAAAGCATTTTCAATCCTTCCAATAAATTCCGGCATCCGTCATTCATCTCTTCTTTCATGCTCCTATAGCCAAAATCTACATCGCAGGATGGCATGTTGGCTTTCGCCCTGTGTTTGCAGATATCCGCAAACAGATGAATCTTGTGCCAATTCCGATAATCCATGAAGCGGGTCAGCAAATCTTTCTGCCACGGCTCCATTACTACCACGAAGTCCGCTTCATCGCGCAAAGCCTCGTTCATGTTCCGTTCCAACTTTCTCCCTCCCGGAGAACCAAATTCTGTCATCTCAGCTGTTACCACCTCCACATCGGTCATGTCAGCTTCGGTGAGTTTCTTCTTAAAAAGAGACTCCATAGAGAACAGCTTTCCGACACGTTCCAGACCGACCAATAGCACTTTCATAATATCAAATTTTAAAAGTTAATAAAAAGAAGGTACCGAAAATACTTTCTCGACTGGAATGTAATCATTTAATCCGAGAAAACAAAACAAATAACAGAATATCAGCCAAAATTACACATTTATTATGATTTATCGTACTTAAAAGATAAATTCTAATAAATTGTCGCTCACAAACGGCTTTCCTGAATAATATCGATTAATATCGGCTTCATTCCTCCCACGAAACATTCCACGGCAATGACCATCAGAATCAATCCCATCAGACGCATCATGACGTTATTTCCTGTTTCACCAATCACCCGAACCAGTCTGGTAGACAAACGCAAGATAATATAGGTAAGGATATATACCACCGCAATCACCGAAACGAGCGTCACTTTCAGGCTCCAGGTATGAGCATCATCCATCATAATAATGCCGTTCGCAATGGCACCCGGACCGCAAAGCATCGGGATAGAAAGCGGTGTAATGGAAATATCGTCCGCATACGCCTTGATTTCCTCGTCCTTGAGCTTCGTATTGGTGTAACGTGCCTGCAACATATCATAACCTATCTTCAGAATGATAATACCGGCCGCAATACGAAAGCCATTGGTAGAGATGCCGAAGAATTTAAACAGGAACTGTCCACAAAAAGTAAATGCAATCAATATGATAAAAGAAATGATAGTCGCTCTTTTCACAATATGCTGACGCTCCTTTTCTCCCAGTCCGTTGGTCATGGTCAGAAATACCGGCATCGTGCCCAGAGGATTTGTCAATGTGAAAAAGGAAGTGAAGCACAACAGTGCATAGGGTAGAATTGTATCCATAAAAACATATTTAAAAACCAAAACAAAGATACAATAAAATCGATAGGAACCCATAAGAGACGAAAAAATAAAAGGGAATTTTACGCCATCTCCCGTTCCCTTACGGGCACAAAAAAAGCCCCGAGATATTGCTATCCCGAGGCTCTCTGTAAAACGGCGACTACCTACTCTCCCACTTGTACGCAGTACCATCGGCGTGGCGAAGCTTAACTTCTCTGTTCGGAATGGGAAGAGGTGGAACCTTCGCGCCATAGTCACCTTAATTTCTTTATATCGTCATGACTCACAAGCAAGCAACCTTAGCACTCGGCTGAACGTATATATCATCCTTCGATGTCTTTTCCATCCGCCCGGCGCGGATAAGGAAAGCTTTCGGGCAATTAGTAATGCTCGGCTTTGCTGTCTCCAGCTTTACACCTGCATCCTATCAACGTTGTCGTCTTCAACGACCCTGAGAAATCTAATCTTGTGGCCGGCTTCGCACTTAGATGCTTTCAGCGCTTATCCGATCCCGACTTAGATACCCGGCGATGCGCCTGGCGGCACAACCGGTAAACCAGAGGTCGGTCCAACACGGTCCTCTCGTACTAGTGTCAGAGCCACGCAAATTTCATACGCCCA